>Ga0129317_1000018_pt1 | contig 270825 bp, 233 predicted proteins | sample Cm1ome_FD_94430 | JGI IMG/M metagenome (GOLD analysis project Ga0129317, IMG submission 94430) | Eastern black-and-white colobus group fecal microbial communities from Wisconsin, USA - Cm1105 metagenome | ecosystem: Host-associated > Mammals > Digestive system > Large intestine > Fecal...
CCTCAAGCGTGTTTGTTTTGACTTGAGGGGCTTGAAATGGGATTTGACAACGTCTTGGACAGCTAAAGGCCGAAATTGTTGATACGGGGTTATTTAATAAAAATTATTTTGGACAGTAGTGACCTAAACGCAAAGATTGGAAACAAAAAAAGCGAATGGAGAAAATCCTTCGCTTCGCATTTTGAAGAAGTTGGCGGAGTGGACGGGACTCGAACCCGCGACCCTCGGCGTGACAGGCCGATATTCTAACCAACTGAACTACCACTCCAGCTTCAAAACAAATTTTGGTGCCCTTGGCAAGTTGTTGGCGGAGTGGACGGGACTCGAACCCGCGACCCCCGGCGTGACAGGCCGGTATTCTAACCAACTGAACTACCACTCCATCCCAAGGAGCAATTTGAACCATCGAAAGTGTTGGCGGAGTGGACGGGACTCGAACCCGCGACCCTCGGCGTGACAGGCCGATATTCTAACCAACTGAACTACCACTCCTTAACGGAAATTCGATCGTTCAATTTCAAACTTAAAGCACTGGCGGAGTGGACGGGACTCGAACCCGCGACCCCCGGCGTGACAGGCCGGTATTCTAACCAACTGAACTACCACTCCATCGGGCATTAAGTTTGTGGTGGGTGCTAAGAGGCTCGAACTCCTGACCTATGCCTTGTAAGGGCACCGCTCTACCAACTGAGCTAAGCACCCACAAACTGAGAAAGAGGATTTTATACTAGAGAACTACTCTTTTCAAGAGCAAAATCAAAAAAAATCCAATTTTTTGTGTTTCTATTGCTTTTGATTGCAATAGGTTGGGGATAGAAGGTGCCTTCTCAGACACCTAACTCCCCGTTTCCTTTAGGCTTTTGTGACTTCTTGCGTCAAACCCGATTCCGTTTGAATCGTCGCCGTTTGCGCTTGAAGTTCCACTTCACCCAACGGCTTCATCGGATTTTGCGTCAAAGCGATCGGCAAAATTTCATCAATCCACTTCACAGGAATGATTTCCAAACCGTCCTTGACGTTCGCCGGAATTTCTTCCAAGTCCTTGACGTTGTCCTTCGGGATCATCACGGTCTTGATGCCACCGCGCAAAGCGGCGAGCAACTTTTCTTTCAAACCGCCGATCTCAAGAATTTCGCCATGAAGCGTGATTTCGCCGGTCATAGCAACGTCGCTGCGAACCGGAATCTTCGTCAAAGCGGACACCATCGCCGTAGCAATGGCACCACCCGCACTCGGGCCGTCCTTAGGCGTTGCGCCTTCCGGGAAGTGCAAGTGCCAATCGGTCTTAGCAAAAACGTCCGAAGCCAATCCCAAACTGTCGGCGCGAGCACGCACCACACTGCGAGCGGCTTCAACGGATTCTTTCATCACGTCGCCCAAGCTACCCGTGCGTTGGACTTGACCCTTGCCAGGGAAGACAGCCGCTTCGATAGACAACAAGTCGCCGCCCACTTCCGTCCAAGCCAAACCGTTGACTTGACCGACTTGCGGTTCTTTTTGAGCCAAACCGATGCTAAAGCGACGAACGCCCAAGTATTGACCCACGTTACTGGAGTCGATACGCAACGTTTGAACACTCTTCTTGGCACCACGCTTTTTCGGCGCAGAGTCAGCCGCAATCAAAGCGTTTTTCACGCACTTGCGGCAAATCTTGCTGATTTCACGCTCAAGACCACGAACACCGGCTTCACGCGTATAGAAACGAATGATGTCCAAGACGGCTTCGTCGGCAATCTCAATCTCACCCTTTTTCAAACCGTTATTCTTGATTTGTTTCGGGATCAAGTGACGCTTGGCAATGTTTAACTTTTCGTCTTCGGTATAGCCCGATAAGTAAATCACTTCCATACGGTCAAGCAAAGCTTGAGGAATATTGAGCGAATTACTCGTTGCCACGAACATCACATCCGACAAATCGTAGTCCACTTCAATGTAGTGGTCTTGGAAGGAGTTGTTTTGTTCGGGATCCAACACTTCCAACAAAGCGCTTGCAGGATCACCACGGCTATCCATGCCCATCTTGTCGACTTCGTCCAACAAGAAAAGCGGATTGCGAACACCGGCCTTCGTTAAGCTTTGCATGATCTTGCCGGGCATTGAACCAATGTAGGTACGGCGGTGACCGCGGATTTCTGCTTCATCACGAACGCCACCCAACGCCATACGCACAAACTTACGATTCGTTGCGCGAGCAATGGATTGACCCAAGCTCGTTTTACCGACGCCGGGCGCACCCACCAAGCACAAAATCGGTGCCTTTAACTTGTCCACACGGCTTTGCACGGCCAAGTATTCAAGGATACGTTCCTTGACCTTGTCCAAACCATAGTGGTCAGCTTCAAGGATGTCGCTCGCTTGCTTGATATTTTTGCTCACTCGGCTCTTTTGAGACCAAGGCAAATTCAATAACGTATCCAAGTAGCCACGCACAACCGTCGCCTCAGCGCTCATGGCGGGCATCAGGCGCAGTTTCTTTAATTCTTCTTCAGCTTTAGCGCGAGCTTCATCGCTCATGCCGCTCGCCGCAATACGCTCGGCGTATTGATCAACGTCACCGGCCTCGTCTTCACTGCGGCCCAATTCCTTTTGAATGGCCTTCATTTGCTCATTCAAATAGTAGTCACGTTGATTCTTGTCCATTTGCTTTTTCACACGGCGTTGGATCTTTTCTTCCATTTGGACTTTATCCATCAATTCCGTGATACGAGCCAAAATCATTTCAGCTCGTGTAAAAAGCGATGGCTCTTCAAGCAACGCTTGACGCTTAGCGACACCGATGTCCAAGTAGCCGCTCACAGTATCAACGACTTCTTCCAACGTCTTCTTGCTGCTCAAAGATTGTGCTAAACCCTTGGGCAAACTTGTATTCGTTTGGCTGTAGTTGCTAAAAGCCGTGATGACCGAATCTTGCCAAGCTTCAGCTTCAAAGCCTTCGACCTCTTCTTCGTTGTCCATGGGTTCAGCCATAGCAACCAAGTAGTTCTCATCCATGCGGATATCACTGGCCTTAACACGATAGAGGCTATTTAAAAGAAGTTTGACCGTACCGTCTTCCAAGGTAAAGCGTTGCAAAATCGTTGCAACGACACCGACATGGTACAAATCATCACTGCCCGGCTCATTCGTGGAGGGGACTTTTTGCGTCAAAACCAAAATTTGGTTGGTCTTATCGACGGCTTGAATCGCCGCCAAAGACATTTGACGACCGGCAAACACAGGACTGATGCTCCCAGGGAAGAGCACCATGTCACGCAACGGCAAGACCGGCAAAACAGCACGTTTTTTTTGAATTTTCGTCATCTTTCCCATTTCTACTTTAGAGTGTTGATAGTCAGAATATGGGGATGAAATTCAAGATTTCAATCCCCATACGTGCTTTGTTACGTTTTCTTCAGACGAAAAATTTTCGTCGAAAAAAGAAATTAATTTTGAATGTAGCGAGGCTTTTCATTCTTGGTGATCGTTTCTTCTTCAATCACCACTTCCGTCACATTACCCAGTGACGGCACCTCGAACATTGCATCCGTTAAGACCGACTCAACAATGCTGCGCAAGCCGCGAGCACCGGTCTTTCTTGCAATTGCCTTTTGAGCAATCGCCTTTAAAGCCGCCTCCGTCACGGTCAACTTCACGTCTTCCATGGCAAAAAGGGCTTGGTATTGTTTAATCAAAGCATTTTTGGGTTGCGTCAAAATGCTGATTAAGGCTTCTTCGGTTAATTCTTCCAAAGAAGCAATCACCGGCAATCGACCCACCAATTCCGGAATCAAACCGTACTTCACCAAGTCAGCAGGTTCAACTTGAGCAAAAGCTTCCGTCAAAGACTTCTTCTTGGTATTTTTTAATTCGGCACCAAAGCCCAAGCCCGTACGTTCACCGCGACGTTGAACGATCTTATCCAAACCGTCAAAGGCGCCGCCGCAGATAAACAAGATGTTCGTCGTATCGACGCTCACCATGGCTTTGCCCGGGTTTTTGCGACCGCCTTGTTGCGGGAGGTTTGCTACCGTGCCTTCAATTAACTTCAAAAGGGCTTGTTGCACACCTTCGCCCGACACGTCTCGCGTGATGGACGGGTTTTCGCTCTTGCGAGCAATCTTATCGAGTTCGTCCAAATAGATAATGCCGTGCTGGGCCTTTTCAATATCACCGTCGGCGGCTTGCAACAACTTCAAAACCACGTTTTCAACGTCTTCACCGACGTAGCCGGCTTCCGTTAACGTGGTCGCATCTGCAATGGCAAACGGCACATCAAGCATCTTGGCTAACGTTTGAGCAAAAAGCGTCTTCCCCGACCCCGTCGGGCCGATTAACAAAATATTGCTCTTTTGCAATTCCACATCAACCGTCTTGTCGCTTAAATGCTTCAAACGCTTAAAGTGGTTATAAACGGCCACGGACAAAATGCGCTTGGCTTTGTCTTGACCGATCACGTAGTCATCCAACTTTGCGAAAAGTTCATGGGGCTTGGGCAAAGGCTTATCTTGTACCGGCGTTGCCTCAGCACCCTCAGCCGTCGTCGCCTCAGACGTCATCACGGGCTCCTCGCCCGTCATGGAGGCAAGTGCGCCACGAGCGCAATCCGAGCAGATGCTCACGCCATTGGCCGTCACCATATGGTCGACTTCACTTTCACTGCGACCACAGAAAGCACAACGATTCTTCTTTTCAAACATCGGAGGACCTTTTGATTATTAAATTCGTAAAACTTTTCGAGAATTTGAACTGTACACGAAAAACGAAGGGAGGTCACGAAGAACCTCCCATCATTTACTTACGATCGCGTAACAAATTATTTTTGCACTTCGCCGCGCTTGACATAAATTTCATCGATGATGCCGTAGGCCTTTGCATCGACCGGATTCATGTAGTTGTCACGATCCGTATCTCGCGTGATCGTTTCGATCGTTTGACCGGTACGTTCAGCAAGAATGGCATTTAACGTTTGTTTCAAATCCAAGATTTCCTTGGCTTGAATTTCAATGTCACTGGCCATCCCTTGAGAGCCACCCGAAGGTTGGTGAATCATGATGCGGGAGTTGGGCAAAGCAAAGCGCTTACCCTTAGCACCGGCGGCCAAAAGGAAGGCCCCCATGCTAGCAGCCATACCAACACAGATCGTGCTGACATCGGGCTTAATAAATTGCATCGTATCGTAAATACCCATGCCGGCATAAACACTGCCGCCAGGGCTGTTGATGTAGAGCGAAATATCCTTATCCGGGTCTTCGCTTTCCAAGAAAAGGAGCTGAGCGATAACGAGATTGGCACTTTCTGTCGTCACGGGGCCCGTTAAAAAGACCACGCGATCTCGCAACATACGAGAAAAGATATCAAAGGCGCGTTCACCGCGACCGCTTTGCTCCACAACAGTGGGAACCAAATTGCTCTGAATCATCCTAGCTCCTTCTCTTTAAGGGGTCTCAGATTAGAGACCGCCCATCAACTTTTCGAATTCAACGGCTTCTTCCGTCGTCTTGGCCTTAGAGAGTGCCCATTCCGTAATCTTGTTTTCCAAGACGTAGGCTTGTGCATCGCTCATGCGACGAGCATCGCTCTTGAACCAGTTTTCGACTTCAGCCGGATCTTCGTAGCTGGCAGCCAAGTCAGCAATGTGAGCCTTGACTTCTTCTTCGGTCGGCGTCAAGCCTTCCTTTTCCACCAAAGCGTTCACAACGAGGCCCAAGCGAACGCGACGTTCGGCTTGATCCTTGAACATTTCGACAGGAATCGGGTTAGCCTTCGGGTCCATACCGCGAGCAGCCATGTTTTGAGCAAAAGCGTTAGCCAAAGCCTTTTGTTCGTCTTCAACCAAAGCGGTCGGGAGGTCGAACTTAGCAACGTCGTTCAAAGCGTTCATCACGCCGTCCTTGGTTTGTTGCGTGATACGAGCCTTGACTTCGCGCTTCAAGTTAGCGGCGATTTCTTCGCGCATCTTAGCAACGCCGTCAGCGATACCGAGCTTCTTAGCGAATTCGTCATCGATTTCAGGCAACTTAGCAACTTCAACCTTCGTGACTTCAACGTCAAACTCAACCGTCTTACCGGCCAAGTGTTCAACGTAGTCAGCCGGGAACGTCATTTCGAACGTCTTCTTTTCGCCCGTCTTCATACCGTCAACGGCCTTTTCGAAGTCAGCCAACATTTGGCCAGCGCCCAAAACGAAAGCGAAACCGTTAGCCGTACCACCTTCAAACGGCGTACCGTCGAGCTTACCAACGAAGTTCACCGTGGCGCGCTTTTCGTTAGCGGCAACACCATCGGCTTCTTCTTCGTAAACAGCGCGTTGCTTGCGCATGATTTCGATCGTCTTTTCAACTTCAACGTCCGTCACTTCGCACGTAAAGCGCTTTAATTCAACGTCAGCGAGAACCGGCACTTCAACTTCAGGCATCACTTCAACCGTGGCCACGAATTCGAGATCGGCACCTTCCTTGAATTCACCCTTGGGTTCGATGCGCGGGGCACCGACAACGGCCAACTTGCTCTTTTCGAGAGCTTCTTCGTAGGCCTTACCCAACAAAGCGTTCATGGCGTCCATGTTGGCTTGAGCACCGTACATTTCACGAACCATGTTCATCGGAACCTTACCCGGGCGGAAGCCGTGGGCCTTAGCCGTCTTAGCACGCTTTTTCAAAAGGGATTCCGTATCGGCAGCCAATTGGGCAGCAGAAACCGTCAAATCAAGGGTACGCTCCAAAGAGCTCGTTTGCTTTTCAGTCATTTCTTTGTACTTACTAAAAATAACCGCAGCCACCTTGGCCGCAGTCAATCAAACATAAGGGACTTTGTCCCATTTCAAAAAGATTCAGATACAAAAAGCCCTAGGCTTTCTGAACGAAACACTTGATTATAACGTCAAGAAGCCCTTCTTTGCCACAAAGCCTTGAATGTTCAAGTGTTTTTTCGCCTTTTTTACGACACTCTCCATTCTCTACACTTAGAAGTTCTGTTAAATTTAAATTAAAGTGACACGTTAAAAGAGTTGCTAACCAATTGATATCTAATACAAATATCCAAACAAAAAGACCTGAATTCATATTGCAGAACTCAGGCCTTGAAGTGCTAAGTCAAATGAGGTTAGAGGCGTTTTAAGAGAATTTCACGAGCCACATCACCCGTCACATTATGGGCTTCACCTAAGTGAACACCTCGGTCGTTAAAGCGCTTTTGAATGAGATCAATCGTCTCCATTCCAATACCCTTTTCAGACAAGCGCGTTGCCAAACCAAGCAACTTAAAGAAACCTTCAATACGGTTAATCGTCTCGTCAATGCGTTCGTCTTCCGTGCCTTCTTTGACACCCAAGACGCGTTCACCGAACTGCAACAACTTGGCTTTCTTTTGTTCGCGTAACACTTGAGCGGTGCCCGGATAAACAATCGCTAAAGATTCACCGTGATCAACCCCATGAAGAGCCGTCAACTCATGACCGATTTGGTGCGTGGCCCAGTCTTGCGTAACGCCCATGCGGATGAAGTTATTCAATGCCATGGTGGCGCTATACATATAGTCACTCATCACGGCATAGTCCATTTGGTTTTCACGAATCATGGGGGCGATTTCCATAACGGTGGCAATCACGCCTTCAGCCCAACGATCCAACACGCGACTTTGACCCGGTGTTGTCATGTATTGTTCAAAGCAGTGCACCACGATGTCAGCCAAGCCATTTGCAATTTGTTTAGCCGGCAATGAGTAAGTGGCTTCAGGATCCAAAATGGAAAATTCCGGGTAAGCGCCACGGAACGCGAACTTCTCGGTCGTTTCCAAAGAAGAAATCACGGCACCGTTATTCATTTCAGAACCCGTTGCCGGCAACGTCATAACGCTTGCGAAGGGAATTTGCTTAGCGGCGTTCCCCGTCTTAACAATGGCCCAAGGATCCGTTTCCGGCATAGCAATACCGGCGGCAATGAGTTTCGTGCCATCCAAAACAGAACCCCCACCCACGGCCAAAATCAAATCCACTTTTTCTTCCAACCCCAATGCCACGGCTTTACGTAACGTTTCCACTTTAGGATTGGGTTCAATGCCCCAAAATTCCACCGTTTGGTGATCTTTCAATGCGGCTTTAACTTGATCGTAAACACCGTTTCGCTTAACGCTTCCACCGCCAAACGTCAAAAGAACCTTACGAGACTTGTCAATCAAATCAGATAAAAGAGCAATTTGACCGCGACCAAACACAAGCTTTGTCGGGTTTTGGAAAACAAAATTTTGCATACGTCACCTCAGTGGACAAAAAATACAGCAATCTATTTATTGTAACTTTCTGGCGTTCAGAGGCAAAAGAGCAGTTTCCCTAGGCAATTTCCTTTATCATTGGGGCGTAAAAAATAATCAATATGGAGTTCTCCATGGAGTTTCTTGCCAAAATCTTCAAGTTTGAAGAGAAGAACACTACCTTTAAAAAAGAATTAATGGCAGGCATCACGGGCTTTATTACCGTGTGCTACGTCCTCTTCGTAGTTCCCGCCATGCTCTCTGACGCCGGCATGCCAAAAGAAGCTGCCACTGTTGCCGTGATTTGGGCAACGGCATTAAGCTGCTTCATCATGGCCTTTTATGCCAACTTCCCCGTAATTGTGGCCCCGGGCTTGGGGATCTGCGCCTTTTTTGCCTACTACGTCTGTGGCCCGATGGGGTTGACTTGGCAAGCGGGACTTGCTGCAGTGTTTATCTCCGGCGTCATCTTCTTGCTCTTAACCGTTACTCGAATTCGAGAAATGATCATTCAGGCCGTACCCCTTGATATTAAATACGCCATCGTTGTGGGTTTAGGCTGCTACATTTCTTTCATTGGTATGCAAAGCGCAGGGATCATTGTTGCCAACCCGTCCACGTTTGTTGCTTTCGGTGGTTTAAAAAGTTGGGAGCCCTTGTTAGCCGGGTCTGGCGCTTTGATCATTGCTGCCTTAATGGTTCGCAAAGTTCGTGGGGCCATGATTATCGGCATTATCGTTACCACCATTGCCGGTATGGCGGTCGGGGCCAGTCCATTGCCGGACTTCTCCAGCATCCCGTTGCCTAAGACCTTTGTGCCAACGGAAACCTTTTTGGCGTTGGATTTTCAGTCAGTCTTTCAATACGGTATCGTCACCATTGTCTTTACGTTGACCATGGTGGACTTGTTTGACAACATGGGCACTTTAATCGGCTTGAGTCAACGTGCTCGCATGATGGACATGAAGACCGGTCACATTGAAGGTCTCAATCGAGCCCTTTTATCTGACTCTGTTGCAACGATGAGTGCCGGCCTCATCGGCACGCCGACTTGTACAAGCTTCGTTGAAAGCGCGACCGCTATCTCCGAAGGGGGCCGCACCGGTATGGTTCCCTTCGTGACGGCGATTTTGTTCTTGGCTTGTTTACTTGCTTTGCCTTTGGTTCACATCGTTCCAAGTTATGCCACCGCTGCAGCTTTGATTGTGGTGGGTGCTTTGATGATGCAATCGGTCGTGCATATTCACTTTGATGACTTCACAACCGGTATGCCTGCCTTCTTAACCATTTTGACCATGCCCTTAACCTTTAACGTCGCCACTGGCTTTGGTTTGGGCTTTATCAGCTACGTATTGTTAAAGCTCTTCACCGGTAGAGCACGTGAATTAACTGTTATTACGGTTTTGATTGCCACTGCTTTCACGATTAATTTTGCAATGCGCTAAGCAAAGCGACTTTTATCAAAACGGCTCGTTCAAAACGGGCCGTTTTTTACAATTTCAATTTAAGCACTATCGATAATAACTTGAAGTTAAAACTTATAAAAGAAGACCGGTTTGTTCTGCTATTTTTCTATCTCTAATACGTGCATTAGCTACACTGCGAGCAACGAACCACTCAAAAAAAGTTCGTATTCGTTTGATACCATAGCCCGACTTACTCGTTACTGCGTAACAATCAAGAGTTGGCACTCTCCATCCATTTAAAATCGGTATTAATTTCCCCTGTGCAATTTCTTCATGGCAATGCACAATTGGAATATCGATTGCAATGCCGTATCCTTCACAAACCGCATGCTTAACAGCAAGAATATCTGCAATTTGTACAAATTTTTTCCACTTTACTAATGCATTACTTCCATTTCTTTCCATCATTGTTGCGGGTTTTCTAATTGGACCTGTATAGACAAAACCAAAGTGATTAACTAGATCTTCTGGATGGTGAGGCAACCCGTACTGTTCAATATATTTTGGTGACGCCACAGGTATTAGAACTGAATGATCTCTCCATTTATAAATTAGATTTTTATTATTTGGTTCCCCCGTTATCAAGGCAATATCAATTTCACCTCTTTCTATCTCTTGTTCACCTTTAGCGACTTGAACGTCAAAATCAATATCTGGGTAAATTTCCATAAATTTCATCAAAATCGGTACGATATGTTCTCTTGCAAAACCACCTGCAACAGACAGTCGAATCTTTCCCTGTAGGTCTGAAGCATCGCGTCGTACACTTTCAATAATAACTTCATAATCTTTGATAACTTTTTGCATATCGTTAACAGCAAGCTCACCGGCGACAGTCAACTGAAAAGGTCTCACTTTTCGAATATACAGTTGTCGACCAATTGACTGTTCTAGTCTCTGAATTAATCTTCCAGCTGTTGCAGGGTCAAGATCTAAAGATTCACTTGCTTTAGCTACCGATCCCATCTCTTTAGCTCGGATTAGTAGCGTCCATGCTTGCAAATTATATGTATCCATCATCAGTATTTACCCTTATACAATAAATTATGAAATTATTATTTTTCATTTTTAATTTGAATTAATACTTATTCTACGTAATTTATAAATTTTCATAGACTTTTATTTCATTTATGAAATTGTTGATTTTTAAATATTGATTGAATAATAAATTCTGCAGAAAGAAAATGTTAGTACTTCTTAATTATTAGAGGATAAGAAAATGTCTCGAAATTTAATGTTTTCATTAACTGTCTCTGCTTTATCAATTGGACTTATCTACACTCCTGCAATCGCATCGCAGCAAACTGCTGTTGTTGTCGAAAAATTCGATCAAAGTCTTATACGACAAACAGTTCAAGGTCCAATTTTGGGCGTGTTAGAAAACAATAACAAAACATTATCGTTCCTTGGGGTACCATACGCTCAAGCTCCTATTGGTGATTTGCGTTGGAAGTCACCTAAGGCCTTAAATGCTCGCGAAAACCTTTTGGCTACAAATAAAGCCCCTGCAGTCTCCCTACAAGTCTCTAAAGGAAAGGTTACTGGATCAGATGATTGCCTTTACTTAAATATCTGGCGGCCGAATAACAATACTAAAAACTTGCCTGTTTTAGTATTTTTACACGGCGGTAATAATCAAACCGGAAGCTCAACTGCAGCCTCCTATGGCGAGTTCTTAGCAGCAAGTGCAAATGCTGTAGTAGTAGGTCTCAATTATCGCTTAGGACCATTGGGATTTATTCAAATACCTGCATTAAAACACGGAACACCAGAAGAAAACTCCGGTAATTTCACATTACTTGATATCAATGCTGGTCTTGATTGGGTCAGTGCCAATATTGCGAATTTTGGGGGAGATGTAAAAAACATTACTCTAGCAGGGCACTCTGCCGGTGGACGAGATGTAATGGCGATTTTGACAAGTCCCAAGTTTAAGGGCAAATTTCATAAAGCTATGGCTTTTTCGGGAGGTCAAACAATTTCTGATCCTCTTTGGGCTCAATCAATTCATACCAAAGCCTTTGCAAAGTTAGCCGTAGAAGATAAAAAACAACCCTCAGAAACAGAAGCAATTAAGTGGTTAAACACCGATAGTGATGAAGTTCGCCAATGGCTTTACTCAATTAAAAGTGAACGCCTAGTATCATTGATGGCTGGTGCTAAGATTCGAATGAGAGTCTTTCCGCATCTGTTTGCAGATGGAACAGTTCTGCCAAAAGAAGGAATGAAAGTTTACGATTCTCCCACAACTGCTAAAACAGTGTCCGATGTTCCATTGTTATTGCTTTCTGACGCAACCGAATTTAAGTTTTACTGTGTCACAGATCCGTATTTTAAAACCTGGGTTGCAGACAATAGCGTCTTGACCGATAAGGCAAAGAAATCACAATATAGCTTTGCAGCCGATTACGGAAGTCTTTTCTTTGGTTATGCAAACACTCAAAACTCTGTCGAGAGAATATCCCAATACACCAAGAGTCCCATTTATGTAGCGAGTTTCCGTTGGGGCACCAATTCTGACATTGTCGGAGACGAAATGGCGTATCTACACGGTTCAAAACATGGTATTCATATGGACTTCTTATTCAACTTGAAAAAATTCGATTTGCAGAAAAAATATCCACAAGCTTACAAAAATGAAGGTGTCAATGACTTAAGCCATATGCTACAAAGTTATGTAGGGAACTTCCTTTGGACAAGTAATCCTAATGGACAGGGTCTAACTCAATGGCAGGCTTGGGATACTAAAAATGCGAATGGGCCAACCTACCTCTTCATGGATTCGTCTTTAAATAAAGCAACAGCAAAAATGGTTAATTGGAAAATTAATCCTAAACAGTTGCTTAATGAAATGGAAAACGATAAAAGTATTCCAACTGAACGCAAAAACTATTTGATCAAAAACGTATTGGATGGGCGATTCTTTAGTTACGATATTGACAAACATTTCGGGAACCCTAATCATATTATGCCGTAGGATAAAAATTTCGTAGAAGCGCACAAAAGGTGTTGATAACGTTAAAAATTTGACGTTATCAACACTTTTAAACTTTACATAAAAACTTTCTCTAAAATTCAACTTAAACTAACTCGTCATATAAAGAAAAAACAATGTTCGCATATAGAGTAGGACGCTTTGGGTGGCGTCTTTTTGCCCGTCTAGGTATGCCGCTTCTTGTCAAAGTTAGCGTTACACATGATCAAGAGACAAAGTTGTTCGTTGCGGAATGCAATGACTTCTTTCCTTACTTAGGTATTGTCACAGAAGGCGAAACAGTTGACATCCTGAACAATAAGTTGAAAGCCTGTTGCTCTGACGCTTTCGAAGAGGTATTCAAGAATCGTCTCAACAATGATCTGAAAATTTATCTTAATCTTGTCCCTAATCCTCTAGAGGTAATGAAAACTAGTACAAGATACCAATGAGCAATTTCTGAACTATTCTGAAACTTACAAGATTATTATAAGCTATTGATATTTATTAAAAAAATAATAAATATATGAAGATAAAGTGGTGCGGGAGATCGGACTCGAACCGACACGCTTTACAGCGTCAGGACCTAAACCTGGTGCGTCTACCAATTTCGCCACCCCCGCAACCGAGTGAAGAATTCTACACAAAGTTTCATCCCCAAACAAGAAAAAGGCTCCCAAAAGAGCCCTTTTCTATCGTTTAGTTTAACTACTGCAATTATTTATCTTTACAGCAGCAACCACCTTCTTCATGGTGGTGATGGTGGTGTTCGTGATTGCCACAACCACAACCTTCGCCATGTTCATGATGATGGCCATGACCACCGCAACCGCAGCCTTCGCCATGTTCGTGATGATGCTCATGACCACCGCAACCACAGCCTTCACCGTGTTCGTGATGATGTTCATGGTCACCGCAACCGCAGCCTTCGCCGTGTTCATGATGGTGATGATGACCGCCGCAACCACAGCCTTCGCCATGTTCATGGTGATGATGGCCACCACAACCGCAACCTTCACCGTGTTCATGATGATGACCACCGCAGCCGCAACCACAAGCTTCTTCCTCTTCAGGAATACGGATCGGGTCAAAAGCCAACACGCCTTCTTCAAACTCTAAGCCGACGGCAGAAAGTAAACGTGCCAACGTTGCGTCTTGCAACACAGCAAAACCATTTTCACATTGAGCAACTTCAATACCGCGGTTTAACAAAGCCACAACGGCTTCAGCTACCACTTCTTCATCACCCTTGATGATGAAAACTGGTTCTTCTTGTGCGGCAACCACATAGAAATGACCGGCTTCGTCCAAAAGAACGTCACCGACATTTAACGGACGCATTTCTTCAATGGCCACTTCCAACGTCTTTTCACCCACGACAAATTGCTTGGGCAAATCTTGACGTTGAGCGCTCGTCAAAGCAATATGATCGGCACGATCCAAAATGGTCTTGGCCGGTGCTGCCTTAGGGGCAAGAATCTTCGTAATCTTCATATCAATCACTTCCTCTTGTTAAAAAACTAGTGCGAAACGGCTTCTAATGCATCGCTTAAGCGATCCACCGCGACAATCTCTAACCCTTCGATGGGTGACTTGGGGGCATTGGCTTTCGGGATAATAGCTCGACCGAAACCCAATTTTGCCGCTTCTTTTAATCTTTCCTGGCCTCGCGGTGCGGGACGAATTTCACCCGACAAACCGACTTCGCCAAAAACAACCAAGCCTTCAGGTAAAGCTCGATTACGCATGGACGAATAAATGGCCAACAACACAGCTAAGTCTGCTGCAGGTTCAGTAATTTTAACCCCGCCCACGGCATTGACAAAAACGTCCTGATCAAAGCAAGCCAAACCCGCATGACGGTGCAACACGGCCAAAAGCATGGCAAGGCGTTGTTGATCCAAGCCCACAGATAAACGTCTGGGGCTAGGCAAATGCGTGGAATCCACCAAGGCTTGCACTTCCACCAAAAGAGGACGCGTCCCCTCTTGGGTCACCATCACGATGGAACCAGGCACATTGCCTTTGTGTTCAGATAAGAAAATAGCCGAGGGGTTAGCAACACCGCGCAATCCTCGATCGGTCATGGCAAAAACACCCAATTCGTTCACCGCACCGAAGCGATTTTTAAAAGCTCGGATTAAGCGGAAGTTAGAATGTGTTTCGCCTTCAAAATACAAAACGGTATCGACGATATGTTCTAAGACACGGGGACCGGCCAAATTGCCGTCCTTCGTTACGTGGCCCACAAAAATTAAAGTGATACCTTCATTTTTGGCGATTCGTGTCAAACGAGCAGAACATTCTCGAACTTGAGTCACCGAACCCGGGGCGGATTCCAATTGATCGGAAAAAAGCGTTTGAATCGAGTCAATCACCACAAATTGAGGCTTCTCGGCTAAAAGTGTCGCTTCAATGTTTTCTAATTGGATTTCACTCATCAAACGCATGCCTTGAGGTTCCAACCCCAAGCGCTTGGCGCGTAAAGCAATTTGACCGGGGCTTTCTTCGCCACTGACGTACAAAGCACGAACACCCTCGTGCACCAAGCGATGCATAACCTGAAGTAAGAGCGTTGACTTACCGATACCGGGATCGCCGCCAATTAAAGAGACGGCACCGGGCACTAAGCCACCACCCATCACACGGTCAAACTCAGAAAAGCCCGTCACAATGCGTGGGACTTCTTCGGCTTGAACGTCATCGAGATTTAAGACTTTGCTAGCCTTGATAATAGAGGTACGGGATCGAGCGTCACCAAAGCGCGCTGCCACTCCCGTTTCAACCACAAACTCTTTGAGCGTATTCCATTGACCGCAGTGCGGACATTTCCCTGCCCATTTGATTGTCGTTCCGCCACATTCGGAACAAACGTATTCGACTTTGCGTTTCTTGGAAGTGGCCATTAATTTTCGTCCTCAACCACGGGCACGCGTAAAGCCAAGGCGCACATTAATTCGTAACCGATGGTGTGGCAATAGGTCGCAATCTCATTAATCGAGATATTCTTGCCCCAAAGTTCCACATTGCTACCAAGTTTGGCTTCCGGAACATCGGTCACATCAATGGTGAGCATATCCATGGAAACGGCGCCAACGATCGGAGCGATTTTACCTTCGACATAGGTGGGCGCCCCATCAGGCGTTGCACGAGGATAGCCGTCAGCGTAACCGCAAGCCACCACGGCAATACGAGAAGGGCGTTGGGTGATAAAGCGAGACCCGTAACCAATGGCTTCACCCTTGGGCACGTCTTGAATAGCCAAAATCTTGGCGGACAACGTCATGGCCGGACGGATGTCTAATTCTTTAGAGGAAATTTTGCTGTCGGGACTTGCGCCATAAAGGGCAACACCCGCACGCACGGCTTCACCCCCGACTTCACTTCTAAATAAGAGAGCGGCGGAGTTTGCCATACAGAGGTTTTCTTCGACTTGAGCTAAACGTCCCATGCGAGCCAATTGCTTGGCAACCGAAGACGGATTTTCAGACAAGTAGCTGGGTTCAGCATTGGCAAAGTGCGTCACAATCCCCATCACTTCAACTCCGGGGATCGCCATCAACTCATCTTTAACCATGCGTTCTTCAACGGGCAAAAAGCCTAAACGGTTCATGCCAGAATTGAGCTTAATGTGAACCTTCATGGACTTATAAGGTGCGTGAGCCTTCAAAAGCTCAATCATGTGACGGTTATGCACTAATGTTTCAATGTCGTACTTTTCTAAAAGCGGAAGATCGGTTTCATCAAAAAAACCTTCTAACAACAAAATACGTTTGGTCCAACCCGCTTCTCGCACGGCTTGAGCATCACACAAATCAATCAAGGCCAAACCGTCCGCATCGGCAAACGCTCGTGCTGCACGCAACAAACCGTGGCCGTATGCATTGGCTTTCACAACAGCCCAAAGCGTACGACCTTGTGCAGCATGGCGCATGCGTTCTAAATTATGACGCAATGAACCCATATGAACAGTGGCGCATATAGGACGTGGCATAGTAGAAATTCTCCCCCATGAAACCGGATAAATGACAGGCTTCACATACACAAAACAAAGATTTCTAATTTTAACCCTCTGAGATTGCGTTGGGGGAGATGAGTTGCAACAAATCTCGACATTAGGAAAAAATTTCCGCACTTTTGCAAAAAATCTGCTCATGGGCCACAACGGCAAATATTTCGTCCTAGAATCGGTCGTTTGATGAATTTTGTTAGAATTTACAGGTTAACCTTTTTTAGAGCTCAAAATGAAACGTGGTTTTTACTCCATTATGGGGGCGCAATTCTTGTCCAGCTTGGCCGATAATGCGCTTCTCATCGCTGCCATTGCTTTGTTGACTCAGCAAAACGCTCCAGATTGGATGACGCCGCTTTTAAAGCTTTTCTTCGTTTTGAGCTACATCTGTTTGGCCGCTTACGTTGGACTTTTCGCCGACTCCATGCCCAAGGGCCGAGTGATGTTTTATACGAACATGCTCAAGGTGGGCGGTTGTTTACTCATGCTCTTTGGTTCGCACCCGTTATTGGCCTATGCCGTCGTCGGGATCGGTGCTGCAGCCTACTCCCCTGCCAAATACGGCATCCTCACCGAACTCTTGCCTCCCGTTAAACTCGTTTTAGCCAATAGCTGGATTGAAGGTTTAACCGTTGCTTCGATTATTTTGGGTGTTGTTTTGGGTGGCGTCTTAATTAATGACGCCGTGGCCTGCACGATTCTTGCCAGCGGTTTCCCCTTTGAAGCATTAGGCATTGCAACGCCTGCTCAAGCGGCCATTGCCTTTATCGTTTTGGTATACATGGGTGCTGCTGCCGTTAACCTTTTAATTCCGGATACGGGCGCTCGCTACCCGAAGGCAGACTTCCACCCCATCCAAACCTTAAAGACGTTTTATAAGAGTTGCTCGGTTTTGTGGACGGACCGCTTGGGCCAAATCTCCTTATCCGTGACGACACTTTTTTGGGGTGCCGGTGCCGTGCTTCAGTTCTTGGTATTGAAGTGGGCTGAATACGCTTTGGGCATGGACTTGTCGCAGGGCGCCATCCTTCAAGCCGTGGTCTCTGTCGGTATTGCCATCGGTGCTGTCTTGGCAGCACAACTCGTTTCCTTAAAGGACTCCTTAAAAGTATTGCCGATGGGGATTTTGATGGGCGTGTTGGTTACGGGCGCTGCTTACTTTGAACAATCGATGATGCCAGCAGGTGGCATTGAAATCGCTGGCTTCCTGGTCACGTGGGCCATGTGGGTGGCCGGCGCCATCATGGTGGTCGTAGGCATCTGCGCCGGTTTCTTCGTTGTCCCGATGAATGCCCTCTTACAACACCGAGGCTACGTGTTGATGAGTGCCGGTAAATCGATTGCCGTTCAAAACTTTAACGAAAATCTTTCCATCCTCATTATGCTCGGCATCTACTCTTTGTTAATCACGATGAATTTAAGCGTGCCGACCACGATGTTGATCTTCGGCAGTTTCGTGATGATTTCGATGTTGTTGGTGATCTTAAAGCACCGCAAGAACCAACGTGAGTACGACTCGACTCACTTGATCGGTGAAGAAAAGCGTCACTAATATTGATGCAACTTAAGTCAAAGGGCTCTCAAAATATCGAGAGCCCTTTTTAATGCTTGATGGATTTAAATCCCTAACAGGCGATGTTTAGCGGCCATAAAATCGCGCCAAGCTTCTAACTTGTCAGAGGGCGATCTCAACAAATAAGACGGATGGTAAGTCACGATCACCGGTGTCTCTACACCATTAATCGTTAACGTATGCGGCTTTTGACGCAATTGCTTCATACTGGCTTCAGTCCCCAATAAAGCATGAGCGGCAATGCGCCCTGACAAAATCACTACCTTGGGACTTAAAAGCGATAACTGACGCTCGAGATACGGGCGACACATCGCGATTTCTTCAGGATGCGGGTCTCGATTGTTGGGCGGTCGGCACTTAAGCACATTGATAATGGCCACGTCTTTGCCACGTTGAAGCCCTAAAGCCATCAAAATGTTTTCTAAGAGTTCGCCACTCTTACCGACAAAGGGCTTGCCTTGAATATCTTCATCTCTGCCCGGCGCTTCACCGACAATGACCATCTGTGCGGTGGGCTCCATCGTACCGAAAACGGTCGAAAGACGTGTCTTACACATCGCTTGACAGGCCTGACACTGGCTCACATAGTCACGCAATTGCGCCCAATCGGCTTGAGCAATATCTGCGTTTGAAACAGGCTTTTGCGTCACTTCGCCCGGTTGATCCTTAGGCGGTCGGATCGGTGTTAATTGATGAGACTCAACCTTGCCTGTTCCGGGGCTATCCAAACGATGAAAGGGTTTCGCCGGTTCTTTAGCCTGAGTTGAGGCAATCGTTGCAGGGGCAACCGGTTTTTGCACTTCGGGCGTCGGTTGATGGGGCATGCCCCAACCGGTGCTTTGTTGAACTGGCGGTTCAATGGGAGTTTGAGGGCGCAACACGGATTGTGGCTGAGCCTGCGGTTGAACGTCCACTTTAGGTTCAACCGGCGCATCACGCATGATGGCAGCAGGCGACAACGGGTCTTCGTCATCGCGACCGATCCAAAGCGGACCAATGTCCATGGCCATCCATATACGTGCTTGTTGCGTATCCATCGTTTAAATGTCTTTATATTAAAAGTTCACATTGCATGACGATCGCATCTTCACGACCGTCCTTAGTCGGATAGTACCCTTTTCGGCGGGAAATTTCGTGGTATCCCATTTTGCCATAAAGCGCTTGTGCGGCAAGATTACTCACACGTACTTCCAAAAAGACGTTTTCCGCGCCCTTTTGCAAAAGTTCAGCGTGCATCGCTTCAATGAGCATTCGACCAAAGCCTTTGCGTTGGCATTCGGGCTTAACGGCAATCGTTAAAATCTCGGCTTGCTCAAAAACCTGCATAAAAACAACGAAGGCACAAATGTCTTCGTTTTCTTTTAAGACCAAAAAGCGATGACCGGCATTAAAAGAGCCTTCAAATTCACCTAACGTCCAGGCAAACTCAAAAGCCGCATTATCAATGGCAGCGACAATCGGAAGATCCTCTTTTTTGGCGTTAACGATCTCAAGCATTACAAACGCTGTCCTTCTTCACGCTCTTTAATGGTAAGCGCCACACGGTCTCGAACATACAAAGGTGCAGCTAACTCGGCGGGTTGCCACATGCCTTTTAAGTCTTCGCCTTGCCCCAATGCCCATTCAATCATAAATGTGGCTTGAGGTTCTTGAAATTGCGTCTGGATGGAAAGATTCATCTCATAGACGCCGATGGCGGTGCCGACGGCTAACTCCACATTATGCATTTGAAGCCAATCGCTCACGTTTTCAGGCTTAATGAGTTGCTCGGGTTCAACCTCAACCAATCGATCGTTTTCCACAGCGTAAATGGCGGCATAGCACTCATTCATGCGAGCGTCATTTAATACGGCGATACGTTGAGCTTCGTGGCGGTAATGAAAGGCCAATGACCTTAAAGTCGAAACACCAATCACAGGTTTATCTAAACCGTAAGCAAGACCTTGCGCAATACCGCAGGCAATGCGCAAACCGGTAAAGGAGCCGGGGCCTGCGCCAAACAAAATGCCATCAATCGTTTTAAGCGACACTTCCATGTCTTTGGCGATCTCATCGACCCAAGGTAAAACGTAGTCAGAGTGACTGTTGCCCAAGCGTTCGAGCTTTTGGACAATCTTGCCATCGACGGACAAAGCCACAGAACAAAACTCCGTTGACGTATCAAAGGCTAAATAGGTTGACATGATTTAATACACTTAAAAAATATCCGTCAATGATAACACGCACGAAGGTGTTAATCTTCGAGTCAATCGTTGTTAGAGGCTAAGAAAAAGCGTTCGAAAGAGGGAGTATCTTTCGAACGCCAGGACGGATTGATGTTTAATCGGTTTAGGGAGCAGGAGGCGCTTTAGCGGCGCGGGTCGAATAGACCTCAACACTCATCGTGCGAATCTGCTCGCGCATCATGTGTCGCTCTTCGGGCGACAGATGACGGTGTGATGCCTCTTGGCAAAGCGTGCCTCTTAACACGGGTTCTTGTCCGGGAGGATGGCGCGGTGAAACGTAGCGATCTCGCATCATCTCTCTTTGACGAGAAGAAAATTCTTTTCGCATGGAAACGCGATCACAGTCGGTCATCGAAGCCCAATAGTGGCGTTGCATCTTGCGGCTCAAATAAGGCCAAAGTTCAGCACGTTCTTTGGCCGACATGTCCGACCACAATTTGGGGCCGTCTTGATTGATCGGCGTTAAGAACATCAGTTCCGTGCGGTTCTTCGGTAAAACAATTTCTTGTCCGTCGACGGTTACGGTCAACGGTCGCGACTCGGCTTGTACCATCACAGAGGTTGCCGCCAAGCACGCCACAAGAAGACCTTTGGTCACAAAGATTGTTTTCATAAAAAAATCGCTATGCGTTTAAGTTTCATTTAACAATCATACGAGACATTTACGGAAAATGTTTTAATAAGTTCGAGAAGTTGTAACAGAGTTTTGAAAGGCTCTTTACACTTTGTTCAAATTGTGAAAACATAAATGTAACAAAGACACCTCCGTCTTTATTTTTATAAGAGAGAACAAATTATGAGCGAACAAAACCCTAAACTTCTTGTGGTCGACGACGATCCCCGCTTGCGCGACCTCTTGCGCCGTTACCTTGGTGAAAACGGCTTCCAAGTCTACGTGGCCGATAACGGCGTTACGATGAACCGCCTTTGGTTACGTGAACGCTTTGACGCCCTCATCCTTGACTTGATGATGCCCGGCGAAGACGGCCTTCAAATTTTGCGCCGTTTGCGTGAGCAAAAAGACACAACGCCGATCATTATGTTGACGGCTCGCGGTGAAGACGTTGACCGTATTGTCGGCTTAGAAATGGGCGCCGATGACTACATTCCGAAGCCCTTTAATCCTCGCGAACTTTTAGCTCGTATCCATGCCGTGTTGCGTCGTCGCCCTGTGGCTGATGCCCCGGGTGCCCCCTCCATGGAAAACGAAGTCGTGAAGTTTGGCGAATTCGAATTGGATTTGGGTACGCGCGTTTTGACGAAAAACGGCGAACCGATGCCTTTGACGACGGGCGAATTTGCCGTCTTGAAGGCCTTTGCCCGTCATCCGAAGCAACCCTTGAGCCGTGATAAGCTCATGGAAATTGCTCGCGGTCGCGAATACGAAGCCTTTGACCGTTCTTTGGACGTTCAAGTCTCTCGCCTTCGTAAGATGATTGAACCCGATCCCTCTAAGCCGCGCTTCTTGCAAACGGTTTGGGGTGTGGGTTATGTCTTCATCCCCGATGGCCAAAGCAACAATTAGTTTTTAGCGCGTTATGTCTTTGAAAACACAAAGTAGCATTTACTGGCGTACTTTTACGCTGTTGATGTTGCTTCTTCTGGCAACGTCACTCGTTTGGTTTCAAAGCTTTCGTGTGCTCTCAGAGGTCCCGTTTAGTCGCGGGATCTCTCAGCAAATTATTTCCACAGCCAATCTCACCCGTTATGCATTGATTTCGGCCGATAGCACTTATCGTCCTGATCTTTTGCATATTCTTGCCTTCCGTGAAGGCGTTCGCATTATTCCGAAAGAAAATACGGATAATTGGGAACCTCTGACCGCTCAAGGCAATATCGTTGCTCTCGTTCAGGCACAAACCCGCGAAGTGTTGGGTCAAGACACCATCATTGCCGGAAGCGTAAACGGTGAACACGGCCTTTGGGTGTCGATGAATATCGAAGGCGATGACTACTGGTTACTCATTCGTGATGACCTTTTGGATCCTCCCTTTGGTACGGCTTGGCTTTGGTGGGCCTTCTTAGCCTTTTTCTTCGGTACGGTCGGTGCCTCCATTTTGACGCAACGCACGGTCGCTCCCCTGCGACAACTCAGTAACGCTGCGAAGAAATTGGGGCGCGGCGAAGTCCCCGATCCGTTACCTGAAGATGCCAAATCTTCGGAAATTAATGCCGTCAACGAAAGCTTTAACCATATGGTTCAAGAATTGCAACGCATGGGTAAAGACCGTGAGTTGCTCTTAGCCGGCGTCTCGCATGACTTGAGAACGCCGCTTACGCGTTTGCGCTTGGAAGTGGAGTTGGCCAATTTGCCCGACTACACGCAAGAGGCCATGGTGAGCGACCTTGAACAGATGGAAAACATCGTCAAGCAGTTCATGGGCTATGCGCAGCAATCCAACCAGCCGCTTGAACGTGTGGACTTAGGTTTAGCCGCCAACGATACGTTGCACAATACCCGTATGCAAGGCAAGGACAATGTTCGCGTTGAGACGAGCATCATGAGTAATATCTTCGTGATGGCCCATCCGACGGAATTGACCCGTGCCATTCAAAACTTAATCGTTAACGCCGACCGTTACGGCCGCAATGAAGAAGGCATTTTGGACTTAAACATCCAAGTCTTCCCGCAAGGCACCGATGCCGTGTTGCGTGTTTGCGATAAGGGCAAGGGTGTGCCGCCGGAAGAGATGGCTCGTGTGATACGTCCCTTTGAACGTGGTGACACGTCTCGCGGAGGTGCCAAGGGGGCAGGGTTGGGTTTGGCCATTGTCAACCGCGTGGTTAAACGCGCCGGTGGCAAAGTCCATCTCTATACCAACCATCCGCACGGCTTGATTGTGGAATTGGTGATGCCGCTGGCAAACACCAAAACAGAAAAGCCCGTTTTGGGTGAACAAATCGGGCCTGCAGACACGGTCTTAAAAGCAGACGAAAAAGTCTAGGTTCGCCTAGAGTGCCGTCAAAAGAGCGATCGAGTGAACCTCGATCGCTTCTTTTTTACCGACCGCATCACACTCTTCTTTGGTCTTGGCTTTAATGTTGACACGTTGAAGATCAACGCCCAAAGCCTTTGCGACCGACTCACGAATCGTCTCCATATGGGGTGCAAGCTTAGGTGCTTGGGCTATAACGGTTGCATCCACATTGACGACCACCCAGCCGGCTTTAACGACTTTACTCACCGCCTCTTGCAAAAGAACAACACTATTGGCGCCCTTATATTGAGGATCGGTATCAGGGAAATGGCGACCGATGTCACCTAAACCGGCAGCGCCCAATAACGCATCGGTAATGGCGTGCAAAAGAACGTCAGCGTCGGAGTGACCCAAAAGTCCCTTTTCATACGGGATTTCAACACCCCCTAAAATGAGAGGACGGCCTTCAACCAAACGATGAAGGTCATAGCCTTGACCAATGCGAAAACTGCTCACAGCGATTCTCCTAAATCCGAAATTAACTTTTTAACGAGCGCCACATCTTCCGGATGCGTCACTTTAATATTGTTGGGGCTGCCTTGCACGACTTTTACGCGAGAGCCGGCCGATTCCATGGCGGATGCCTCATCGGTAAATCCGGCGGGATTAACAGAGAGCGCTTTTACTAAATCGAGTTTCCTAAAGGCTTGAGGCGTTTGAGCGCGCCAACAACGGCTTCGATCCAACGTTTTTTGAACAACACCGTCTTCTCCCACCCACTTCACCGTATCGGTCATGGCTTGGGCTAAAAGGGCGCCGTCAACATCTCCCGCATTTAACGCTTCTATTAAACGCATAAGACTGGCTTTATCAACACAAGGGCGTGCCGCATCGTGAACAAAAACCCAGTCGTCAGTGTCGACCTCCAATTGGTTTAGGCCGTTGAAAACACTCTCACCTCGCGTGGCACCACCGCATCGCAGAATTTGAACATTTTCAGGCAAATTTTGATCATCAATATAAGGGTCAGAGGGCGCAACCACCACGGCAACGCTGTCAAAAAGGTTCATGGCGCACAAACGCGTCACCGTCACTTCCAAGAGCGTTTGGTCGGTCACTTTCATGTATTGCTTGGGATAACCCACCTTCATTCGGGCGCCGACGCCTGCGGCAGGAACGAGTAAATGAAATTTTGGCATACAAACCTCTAACGGCGACCTAACACAAAAATGGTGGACAAAATGCAGGCAAAGCCCAAGTAATCCATCAAAACGAATTGCGTATCAAACCAGAAAACGGAAAAGACAGCGGCAGAGATGGGCTCCACACAGGCAATCATACTCGCCTTGACACCCCCTAAATCAGCCACACCTTGCATGTAAAGTAAGAACGCACCGATGGTCCCGAAAAGCACAATGGAGGCAAGGGCCCAAAGACCCGATGTATCCAATTCATAAGGAATGGAGAGGTAGTCCACCGCCACCCCCGTGGCGGCCCCACCGATCAGCATACCGATTGACATCATGACAACTAAGGGAAGACCGGCTAAAACCATTCCCGGCAAAATCGTGTAGACTGCGATGGCCAAGGCCCCTGCCATCCCCCACTTTAGCCCTTCAGGAGAAATCGCTAATTGGCTTAAGTCAAAGTGCGTTGCCATCAAGAACGTGCCCATTAAAGCCAAAACGATGGCCAATAATTCTCGGGCATTGGGAAAACGCTTTTGCGTCAGACAAATCCATAGAAGGATAAATACCGGATTAATGTAGACCAACATCGTGGCCGTGCCGCTATTGGTGTATTCCACGGCGGTTAAGTAGCCCAATTGGCTAAACATCAAACCAAACACACCGTATAAAAAGAGCCAAAGCCACGTTTTGGTAGGCTTTAGCAGTGCTTTAAATTCACGCCAATATTTCGGCAAAAAACAGATAATGAGCAAAAGGCCCGCTAAAAGCATGCGAGTTACCGTCAACCACTGAGGGGTAACACTTTGATAAGTAAAGAGGTATTGGCCACAGGCACCCGAAAACCCCCAACCGATCCCGCCGATTAAGGTACAGAAAAAGCCACGCCATAATTTGGCGTCATCAGAGAGCGTCGACATTGTTATTTTTCTTAACAAAAACGATGTTAGTTAGCCTTAGCAAAAGCGTTACCATCAAATGACGGTTATTCCCAATTTTGAGATAATACAAGGCGTTATTTTAAGTCGAATTTTGTCATGTTTGATACTTTAGTTGCTCGCATTGAAAAAGATATTCTTTCGTTAAATGCCAAAGCCAAGCGTTCGGTTAACGTGGGTGGTGCCGGCACCGATGCTTTGTGGCTGTCGCAAGCCGCGGGGGTTTGCCGAAAGTCGGGCAAACTTTTGGTGATTATTGCCGATAACGCGGCCGATTGCTTGCGCCTAAAAGACGAAATGCAGTACTTGGCACCGACGGTTAAATGTGATTATTTTCCCGACTGGGAAACGCTCCCCTATGACATTTTGAGTCCGCACTCGGACTTGGTAAGCGATCGTCTCCAGATTCTCTATAAGCTTCAGTCCCGCAAAGAAAACGCCAACGACTTGGACGTCTTATTGGTGGCCGCCACCACAGCGTCGCAAACCATGACGCCGCCCGAGTATCTGCAAGGGCGCGTTTTTTTCTTTAAAAAAGGTCAAGACATCAATGTCGACGAGTTGCGTCACCGATTGGTCAACGCCGGCTACCAAAACATGAGTCAAGTGGTGGCGCCCGGTGAATTCTCCATTCGCGGGGGCTTGATTGACATTTTCCCCATGGGGGCACAATCGCCCTTCCGGTTGGATCTTTTTGATACGGAAATTGAATCGATCCGCTCGTTTGACCCGGATACGCAACGCTCGATTGAAATCGTGGATGAAATCCGCATTTTGCCAGGGCGTGAATACCCCGTTGATGAAGAATCCTTGGTTGCCTTCCGCTCTCGCTGGCGAGAAACCTTCACGGGCGACCCAACCAAGTCCCCGCTCTATAAAGACCTAAGCCAAGGCATTATCGGTGCCGGGATTGAGTATTACCTGCCGCTCTTTTTTGATCAAAAAGCCACGCTTTTTGATTACTTAAAGCCTGAGGATACGGTAATTGGCCTTGTGGGTGACAATCAAGCCGCCCTTCAACGCTTTTTTGAAGAAACGCAAAATCGCTACAAATTCTTAAAGGCCGATGCGCAACGACCGGTTCTGCCCGTCTCCGACTTGTTTCTTGACGCAGAGCGCTTTTTTACGGCCCTTAAACCCTTTGTTCGTTTTGAAGCCAAGATCGACTTATCGATTACCTACACCCCCAACGTGATTGTGGATCGTAAGGCCGACAACCCCGTTGAAAAACTCGAACGCTTCTTAACGGATGAAAAAGTGCGCGGTCACCGTACGCTTTTGCTCTCAGCGAGCCTCGGTCGTCGCGAAACCATGGCGCAACTCTTCAAGCGCTTTGGACTCAACATTCCTTACGTTGATGACTTTGAAGAGTTTTTAACGTCTGATGAACCTGTCATGCTTGGGGTCGGTTCCCTCTATCAAGGCTTTTTCCTTGAAGGCATCAACGTTCTGACGGAGTCTGAGCTTTACGCCACACCCATCCGACACCAACGTCGACGCCAAACCAAGACCACGAACGTTGATACGTTGATTCGTGACTTGGCCGAACTTAAGATTGGCGACCCTGTTGTGCACTTGGTGCACGGGATCGGCCGCTACGCAGGGCTTGAAACCATTAATACCGGAACGGGCCCGGAAGAATTCTTGCGCTTGGACTACGCCAAAGAGGCCAAACTCTTTGTGCCGGTTGCTCAACTTCAGATGATTTCCCGCTACACGGGTTCTGACGCCGAGCATGCCCCCTTGCACGCCTTGGGTAAAAACGATTGGGAAAAGGCAAAGAAAAAGGCCGCCGAAAAGGTTCGTGATACTGCGGCTGAACTTCTTAACCTTTACGCCAAGCGTCAAAAGAGTTTGGGGCACGCATTTGAATTTTCTCGCATTGACTACGATACCTTTGCCGAGAGTTTCCCCTTTGATGAAACGCCCGACCAACAACAAGCCATTGAAGCCGTGTTGGATGACATGCGAAGCGACAAGCCCATGGATCGTTTGGTCTGCGGTGACGTGGGCTTTGGTAAAACAGAAGTGGCTTTGCGCGCTGCGTTTGCCGCTGTCATGGGTGGCAAACAAGTGGCCATTCTTTGTCCGACAACGCTTTTGGCTGAGCAACACGCCAACACTTTCCGCGATCGTTTTGCCTCGTGGCCTGTGACCGTTGCTGAATTGTCTCGCTTTAGAACTGCCAAACAAACAACGCAAACCTTAGAAGGACTTGAAGCCGGTCGCATTGATATTGTGGTGGGCACGCATAAGCTTTTAACCGATAAGGTGAAGTTTGCCCGATTGGGGCTTGTGGTCATTGATGAAGAACACCGCTTTGGTGTCCGTCAAAAAGAAATGCTCAAACAGCTTCGCGCCGAAGTGGACATTTTGACCTTAACCGCAACACCGATTCCCCGTACGCTTGCGATGAGCTTAGAGGGCATTCGTGAGTTCTCCATCATTGCAACGGCGCCCGAAAAACGTTTGACGATTAAAACCATCGTTCGCAAGGAATCAAACGACGTCATTCGCGAAGCCATCATGCGTGAGTTAAACCGTGGCGGTCAGGTCTATTTCTTGCACAACGATGTCTCCACCATTGAAAACCGTCGTGAACAGTTGGCCAACATCGTGCCTGAAGCCCGCATCGTGATCGGTCACGGGCAGATGAGTGAACGAGAACTTGAAGGCGTGATGCGAGACTTTTACCAACAGCGCTATAACGTTTTGCTTTGCACAACGATTATTGAAACCGGTATTGACGTGCCGACGGCCAATACCATCATCATGCACCGAGCCGATAAGTTTGGTCTTGCGCAGCTTCACCAATTGCGTGGCCGCGTGGGTCGCAGTCACCACCAAGCCTATGCTTATCTCCTAACGCCCGGCAAGGACGCCATGACCAATAGTGCTCAAAAGCGCTTGGAAGCCATTCAAAACCTTCAAGATTTAGGTAGCGGCTTTTACCTCTCCATGCACGACTTGGAAATCCGCGGTGCCGGTGAAGTTTTAGGTGAACACCAATCCGGTGAAATTGCCGCGGTTGGGTACGATCTCTATAACCAAATGCTCAAGCGTGCCGTGAAGGCCATGCGCAAGAACGAAAACTTTGACTTGGATGAACCCTTCCAAGCCATGGCGGAGATTAATCTTCATTCGCCTGCGCTTTTGCCGCCCAACTATGTTGAAGACGTTCAACAGCGCTTGTCTTTTTATAAAGAACTTGCCAGTTGCGAAACCTATGCTGCCATTGAAGCCGTGCGTGAAGCCTTGGGCGATCGATATGGGAAACTGCCGCAAGAGGCCAACACCCTCATTGATACGCACCGATTGCGTTTAAGCTGCCAACATTTGGGCATCAAACGCATTGAGGCCACGGAGAGCGTGATGATTATCACGTTTATTGATAAACCTCATTTTGAACCCATGCGTCTCATTGAATTGTTGCAAAAGGGCCGTGGCCTGCGAATGATGGGTGCCAATAAACTCAAGATTGAAACATCAACGCCCACGATTGAAGCTCGAACGGCTTATTTACGAGGTTTTATGAATGCGTTGGACGGCAAGAAGTCTAACGACTAGAATATAGCTTTTACCCTTAAGTAAAGAAGTTTCGATTTTAATGAAGAATTTAAAACTCATCGCGCTGGCCACTTTGATGGCCCTCCCTATGTCACAGAGCTTGGCACAAGACTTAAGCTTTGCAACGGCGCGCGCCCTCATGCACGAAAGAGCCGATGCCATTAAGATGGATCAGGCTGTTATCGAGCAAACGCAATTTCAGGTCAAAGAAGCCAAATCTTTGTCCGGCCCTAAAGTGATGCTCAATGCACAACAAGTCGAAGGCCGTAAAGACATTGGGATGAACTTGGATATTGGCGGATTCACGGCCCCTATCAATGGGATTATTGGCGCGGTTGGTCCTTCCTTGGGTCTTCCGGCTGGATCTCGCCTCCCTAGCTCTCTCAAATTTTCTGAAGAGTTAGATATCTCCGGCCCCCGTGCCTCCGTTGACATGATTTGGCCGATCTACACGGGTGGTGCCATCAGTGCCAAGCAAGAAGCCACGCAAGCGGCTGTCCGCCAAGCTCAAGCAGGACTTGATTTGACGCGTGAAAAACTCGATACGGAACTCGTTCAAAAGTATTTCGGTGTTCAGTTGGCGCGCTCGGTAGAAGCGTTGCGTGAACAGATGCTCACACAACAAAACCGTGATTTAAACCGTGCGAAGAAGTTTGAAAAAGCCGGCATGATTGCCAAGATTGAACGCATGAGCGCTCAAGTCAACCGTGATACGGCAGAGCGCGAATTATTAAATGCTCAAACCGATCGTCGCGTAGCGGAAACCGAACTCAACAAATTATTAAAGAGTGAAAAGATTGGTGCGCTCGAGACACCTCTTTTCATTACCCGTGACTTACAAACATTGAGCTATTGGCAAGATTTAGCCTTGGGCAACAATCCCGTTTTGCGCAGCATCGATGCACAACAACATCAAGCTCGCATGGGCGTGAAGGCAGCCAAGGGGTCATTCCACCCTCAAGTCTATGCCTTTGGTCACTACAACCTGATTAAGCACTATTTAACGTTACCGGAACCCGATTGGGTCGCCGGCATTGGCATCAAAATCACGCTTTGGGATAACCGAGATCGCTCGGCTCGTGTGGGAAGCGCTCAAGCCCTCGTTAATAAAGCGGTGGCTGCTCAAGAAGAAGCTCGAAGCGAAGTGAAAAAGCTTGTTGAAATCGCCTACCTTCGCAGTGAAGATGCGCTTCGTCAATACGATTTGACGGCAAGCTCCATTGAATTGGCTCGTGAAAATCTCCGTTTGCGTGAAAAGAGTTTTAAAGAAGGTCTTTCCACCGTTGATGATGTGAACGACGCTCGTAATAAATTAATTGGTGCCGAAGTCGCCCAACGTTTGGCCTGTTACCGTTTTGTCGTGGCCTTTAGTTACTTGCATGCCGCAAGTGGTCTCATGAACGATTACCAAACGATTCTTAACCGTCCCGATATTGTGGTGTTAAAGTGAAAACGCAATTCAATTCTAAAAATAAAAAAGGTTTACTCTTGGGTGGCGTGGCTGTCGCCGTTGCCGCAGTGATCGGTGTTGGTCTCTGGATGGGGGCTCACCCTGCTGCCGAACCTTTCTACGGTGTGGTTCATGCGAAGACCGTTGACGTGGCTGCTAAAGTCACGGGACGCGTCAAAGCGCTCCCCGTCACCGAAGGCCAAAACGTCAAAGTGGGCGAAACATTGATTGAATTGTCGATCCCGGAAGTGGAAGCCAAGTTGCGTGAAGTCCAGGCTTTAAAGACCGCAGCAGAGGCCATGAGCAACATGGCAGACGAAGGTGCTCGCCCCCAAGAAATTCGTGCTGCTGAAGCTCAAATGCTTCGAGCAAAAGCCGGTGAAACATTGGCTCGTCAAACGTATAAACGTGTCGCATCGCTCTACAAAGACGGTTTAATTTCTCGTCAGAAGTACGATGAAACATTGGCTCAATATAAGAGCAGCAAAGAGCTCTTAGAGATGGCAACGCAACAACTCGATATCGCCAAGACCGGCGCTCGTGTCCAAGAAAAAGAAGCCGCACAAGCGAAGGCTCAACAAGCCAAAGGTGGCGTTGATCAAGTTGAAAGCTTGGTGAAAGAAAAGAACGTTGTCTCCCCGATTGCCGGTGAAGTCTCCCGCCTTTTTGTTGAAGAAGGTGAAATTGCTGCGGCGGGCATTCCGATGGCAACGATTGTTGATCTTAACGATCAATGGGCTACGTTTAACATCCGTGAAGACGATATGAAATCGGTGGTTAAGGGAAGCCTTTTAAAGGCCCAAATTCCGGCTTTAGGTGACAAGACTTACACCTTCAAGGTCTACTTCATTAACCCGCGTGCTGACTATGCTACGTGGCGTGCTACGCGTCAAAGCACGGGCTTTGACCTTCGCACCTTTGAGGTTCGTGCGCGTCCCGTGGATCCCATCCTTAACTTACGCCCTGGCATGAGTGTCATTGTGGCACGCTAAGAAGAGCCCCGTAATGTCTTTTTTCTCAGACGTTTACGCCGTTGCCAAACGTGAAGTGAAAGAAACGCTTTCACTGCCGTGGCTTGTCGTCATGTTTGTCGTCATGCCTTTGGTATGGTGCGTCTTACTCGTGGGGGTCTTTAATGGCGGGTTCTTACGAGAACTCCCCGTGGGCTTTGTGGACTTGGATCACACGCCAACCTCCATTGAGTTTGCTCAAAAAATTGACGCCATGCCAAGCGCTCGCTTGGTCTCGATGGCTTCGCCTCAAGAAGCGCGTGCAGCATTAAAGCGTGGTGACCTTTACGCCTACTTGACCATCCCTCACGGATGGACGGCCAACTTAAATCAACCTGACTCATTGGCTATCGAAGGGTACTTTCCGAAGTCCATCTATGCGGTTGCCGTTACTTTAGAGCTTGATATCAAAACTGCACTAGGCCAATTTAGCCTCGAGTCGGCTAAGCGTTTAGCGATTGCGGCTGGCGCCAATCAGAAGCAAGCCGATCGTGCCTTAAATGTCATGTCGGTTCAAGCGGTGACCTTGGGTAACCTCGCTTTTAATTTTCAAGCTTACCTTTTACCTGTACTGGTTCCGGGTCTTTTGCACTTGGGGTTGGCGCTTGTCATCGTGACGCGCTTAAGTGCCGAGTGGCAAGACAAATCGGTTAAGAAATGGCTCCAAACCGCCAACGGCCATATGGATGCGGCGCTTTTAGGAAAACTTCTTCCTTGGTGGGGCTACTACTCGATTCTGGGCGCGCTTTATGTTGCCTACTTTGCGGGTTACTGCGGTTGGTATGCGCAAGGCTCTGTTCTTTTTTGGGTCTTCGGGCTCGCCTTTTTATTGGCGGTCATCGCTTTGCTGCCCGTCTTTGTCATGGGGCTTGCGATGAAAGCCGGTTGGATCATCGCCACGAGCTTTTGTGTGGGCTACATTGCTCCAATTTTCCCCTTCACGGGCTTTTCCTTCCCCTTTGATGCCATGCAACCGTGGGTGGAAGTCTTGTCTCAAATTTTCCCCTTAACGCACTATGTGCAATTCCAAGGGGAACAATGGATTTTAGGAGCACCGTTATCGGCCTCTCTCATCACGCTCGGCAAACTTGCGCTCTTCGGTCTTTTCTGGGGATTGCTTGGGTGGCCTGCGATGAAAAAGCAAATTCATACGACGATCTCTGAGGAGGGACAATCATGACCTTCTTACAGACGGCGTTTGAAACGATTAAGCGTGTCGTTACTAACCACAACACGTTCTTGATTTTCTCGATTGCCTCCATTTTCTATTTGGTGTTTTATTCCATCCCTTATAGCAATCAGGCCATCACGCAAATTCATTGTGCGATTGTCGACATGGATCAATCGGACCGTTCGCGTGAACTCACGGACAAATTAATCAGTACACCGATTATTTATCCGCAAATCATCACGGGCGACTTTGCCAAAGCCAAAGACGGATTTTTGCGCTCGGACTACGATGTCATGGTGGTGATTCCTGAGAATTTTGACGCTGATGTAGGCCGTGGCATGCCCACCACCGTGAGCGTCTTCTCAAACGGTGCCTTCCCCGTCAAGGGCCGTGCCGTTGCAGCCATTTCTCAATTGGTGGTGGGTCAAGAAAACGTTATGGTCGCTGCCAAACGCTTAGTGGCCCAAGGGCTTGATGCGCGCGTTGTTAAAAAGATGACGCAAACGGGTCCCTCCTTTGTCTCTCAAGACCTCTATAACAACATCTCGGGCTACGGGATCTACTTGGTACCGATGGTAGCCGTTGTGATCGTTCAAGCCGTGATGTTCTTTGGGATCGGGATTAGCTTGGGCGGTTGGACAGAAAAGCGTCTTGAAGACGATTTTGCTCGCCGCATTTTTGGTAACGGCACAAGTTTCGTCGGTGTCTTTACGGGCTTTTTCTTAATCGCTTTTAGCTGGACACTCTTGATGGAAGGTCTGGGACTTTGGATTTTGGATATGCCGACCCTATTGAATGTGCCGGTCTCTATTTTGTCCATTTTCGCTTTCAGTCTTGCCATTACAGCGATGGCGATGAGTTTGGCGCTTGCGATGGGCACCAACCGCTATGCTGCCGGCATGGTACTGGCTTCGGCTCCCTCGCTTTTCTTATCCGGTCTTGTCTACCCGTTTGAAAACTTTGCCACATGGGTAATGCCCTTTGCTTGGGTAATGCCCACAACGCCAGCTTGCCGCTCGATTCTATTTACGAGTCAGGAAGGGGCGACACTCGTTGATGTCTTACCGTTGATCGGTGCCAATCTCTTGCAGTTTGCGGTCTACGGCGCGATTTTGGTTTGGCTCTATCGACGACGAGCAGTACCGCAATAATCTCTTTAGAAGCGAAAGTTCTTCAAAAGACTTTCGCTTTTTTGTCACCGATTTTCCTTGTCTAAGGAATCTGTCTCATAGGGCTTTCGACTAAATCATTGCCTGTATAAAACGCAAATTTTCCTATTTTGACACTGTTATTTAGGGTATTGATGTTCGTACAATTTTTCTATTGGTTCCTCAAAGGAGAATTGTCATGACCATTAAACATTCATTGATCACACTTTCATTAATGGCTGCTATGACGGTTGCAGCAACGACAGGTGCTGTTGCCGATGACCGCTTGGATGACATCATCGAGTCAAACACCTTGCGTGTTGGCACCCCTGGTGACTATCGTCCTTTTGCGATGAAAGAAGGTGATCGATTTGTGGGGCATGACATTGAACTCATCGAAAAAATGGCTGCGGTCTACGGCTGGAAAGTCCAAATCGTTCAAACGACTTGGTCTAACCTTCAAAAAGATTTGGAAAAAGACAAATTCGACATTGCTGTGGGTGGTATTACCCGTTCCCCGGCTCGTGTCTTAAAAGGCGAATTCCTTCCTGCTTACGCGCCCTTCGGTAAGGTTGCCCTTATTCGTAAAGACATGAAAAATAAACTCACGAGTCTCGAGAAGCTTAATCAACCGAACGTCCGAGTGATTAAGAATCCGGGTGGCACGAACGAACAGTTTGTCTTAAAGAACCTCACGAAGGCTCAAATCTCCACGCATGAAAAGAATTATGAAATTCCGGCCATGATTGCGGCGGGTAAGGGTGATGTGATGATCACGGAAAACGCTGAAGCTCGGTTGTATGCAAAGAAGTATCCGAAGTTGCACGCACAATTCATGAATAACCCGTTGACGCCTGTGAACTACATGGGCTTTTGGATGCCCACTGACGATGAAGACTTCATCCGTGTGATGAACTACACGTGGAATTTGATGGAGCTTCGCGGTGAATTGAAGGCTTTGGAAAAGAAATACTTGAAGTAATCCTCTAATTCTTTATGAGAAAAGCGAAAGTCTTTTGGGCTTTCGCTTTTTTAATTCTTATTTCATTTGATTATTGATGCGACGAATCTCGTAATTATCAAGGTTGCGCCAAATCCTCCACATCTGCTCACGTAATTTGGGCGTTGTTTGTTTTTGGTAATACTTAGGGTTCGTTAAAATCGCTGCCAACCACACCGATTGCCACCTCTGAAGGTTCGCCGCATGGGTTCCGTAGTAATAACGCGCTGCCGCTTCAACCCCGAAAATCCCTTTGCCGAATTCCGCAATATTAAGGTACGTCTCAATGATGCGACCCTTACTCCACGTGGCTTCCATCACCAAGGTCAAAATGATTTCTTGAGCCTTACGGATGTAACTTTTTTCGTGAGACAAAAAAAGATTTTTGACGGTTTGTTGCGTGATGGTCGAGCCACCCGGCGCTGACTTATCAAGAAACACGTTATTGATGAAAGCTTGGTAGGTGGAATTCCACTCAATGCCACGGTGCTTTGGGAAGTGGAAGTCTTCCGCAGAAATGGCACTGCGAATCATGACATTGCTGATTTGATTGAGCTTGACCGGATAGTGACGAACCTTACCCAAACGCGCACGTTCGCTTTCAATGTAGGAAGACGTTGTGACGGGGTTATAGGCGTAGTAGAGAACTTGGCCAATGTAGTAAGACTCAATGGCAACAACCAAACCCAATACCGCCCAAACGATACGTTTGATCCAAGGTTTGATTGTTGACCATTGACTTCGCATAGCAGTCCTTTACGGGACGTGACGCCCCACCAAGTCGTACTCTTCATTGGCCGTCACGCGAACGTTGACGATGTCGCCCGGATTTAAGTGACCGTCCGTTGTCACATAGATAATACCGTCGATTTCAGGGGCGTCCGCCGTTGTGCGACCAATAGCCACCCCGTCTTCATCTTCGCATTCATCAATGATGACCGGTAACGTTTGACCGATCTTGCGTGCCAAGCGCTCAGCCGAAATACGACTTTGGACTTCCATAAAGCGTTCACGACGCTCTTCACGCACTTCATCTGGCAATGCACCGGGCAACTCATTGGCCGCCGCTCCTTCAATGGGAGAGTAGGCAAAGCAGCCCACGCGATCGAGTTGCGCTTCTTCCAAAAAGTCCAAAAGGTATTGGAATTCTTCTTCCGTTTCACCGGGGAAACCGGCAATAAAGGTCGAGCGAATCGTCAAATCAGGGCAAATCGAGCGCCAAGCCTTAATACGCTCAAGCGTCTTTTCCGTGCAAGCAGGGCGCTTCATGGACTTCAACACTCTGGGATGCGCGTGTTGGAACGGGATGTCCAAGTAGGGCAAAATCTTGCCTTCGGCCATCAATTCCACAACGGCATCAACATGAGGATAGGGATAGACGTAGTGCATACGAATCCACATCCCCAAGTCACCCAATTCTTTCGCTAAGTCTATGAGTTTGGTACGGACGGCCTTACCGCTATCAGTAAAGTCAATCCCATACTTGCGATCAACGCCATAAGCCGAGGTGTCTTGGCTAATCACCATCAATTCTTTGACGCCTTGAGCCTTAAGAAGTTTGGCTTCGCGCAAAATCTCACCCACAGGGCGGCTCACCAAGGGGCCGCGCAATTGCGGAATGATGCAAAAAGCGCAATGGTGGTTACAGCCTTCGCTGATCTTTAAGTAGGCATAGTGGTTGGGCGTTAACTTAATGCCGGCCTTCGGTACCAAGTCGTAGAACGGGTCATGGGGCTTGGGTAAATGTTGGTGCACCAACGAAATCACCTTATCAAATTCCCCGGGACCGGTAATACCTAACACGTTAGGACAGACGTCATCCAAGTACATCGTGCCGTCCAAGTGCTTCTTGGCACCCAAACACCCCGTCACGATCACGCGACCGTTTTCACGCATGGCTTCTTGAATTGCTTCCACGCTCTCTGCAACGGCTTCATTTAAAAAGCCACAGGTGTTCACAATCACCAAATCGGCATCGTGGTAGGAGCCCACCAAGTCATAACCTTCGGCGCGAAGCTCGGTCATGATGCGTTCAGAATCAACCAACGCTTTAGGGCAACCCATGGACACAAAGCCCACACGGGGAATTCGACTCATTAGGCTTCTCCTTTAATCCAAATCATGGCAGCGTGTCGTCCCGTCGTTTCATCGCGACGGAAACTGTAAAAGAGATCAGCATTGGCGTACGTTGAATGACGAGCAATCACCGTTTCGGTCACGCCGACTTGAGCCAAAGCTTGCGTAGCAAGCGTTGTGAGCGAGGCTAAATACTTACCGTCACCCTTGGCTTTAAAGGCTTCAGAGGCTTGGGGCAAATGCTGTTGCATGGCCGTTAAGACATCTTCACCCGTTTCAAAGTCATCGTCACCGATACGCGGGCCCATCCAAGCCAAGTATTCATGTTCACCGCCCAAACGTTCATTTAAGCGAGCAATCGTCTTTTGCAAAATGCCATCGGCAAGGCTTCGCCAACCGCAGTGAACGGCAGCAACGGCCTTACCCGTCTTTTCAGTGATCAACACCGGCAAACAGTCGGCCACTTGCACCACACAAACCACGCCGGGCGTCACCGAGGTGCTGGCATCGGCTTCGACTTCCAACTCGCTCGTTTCAGCATCCACAATCGTGGTGCCATGCACTTGTTTGAGCCACTTGGGGTCTGACGGCACCAATTGCGAGGCCAATTGACGATTCATCTTGACGCAAAAGTCCACGTCACCGCAGTAGGCGCCGACATTAAAGCCACCCACGCCCGTCTTGTCACCGTAAGGGCCGGAAGAAACGCCACCGGCACGCAACGTCATTAAGGCGTCAACGTTTTCAGGACAAAGCTTGTCCCAATCGGGTTGCATAATTTCAAGCGCGGGTTTCGTTGCATCATCAATCATTTCTTATTCCTTAAAAACCGTGACCGGTTCATCCCAAGGGCCAAAACCCAAGGTATCCATTAATTCAATCATATCTTCGGGCGGCTCCACGAACCATTCCATGTGTTCTTGCGTTCGCGGATGCACGAGCCCTAAACGCGATGCATGCAACGCCTGACGTTGCATCATCGACAAAGGAGAGTCCGACGGTAGTTTACCCAATTTTCCTTTATAGACGGGGTCGCCCAATAAAGGAAGACCTGCCCATTGCATATGCACACGAATTTGGTGCGTGCGACCGGTATCCAAGCGACAAGCGATCCAAGACACGGTCAAAGGCGTTTGACCGGCGCCTGGCACAAACGCAGCATCGACCAAGCGCACATGGGTCTTAGCTTCCTTGCTACGCGGGCCTTGTCCCACACAGAAACGCATGGGTGAGCGCGGATCGCGCATGATGGGTTCATCAACAAAACCGGCTTCCGGTGCACGGCCGTGGACAATCGCCCAATACTCACGCTTAACCGTACGGGCTTGGAGCTGACGAATCAAATCCGTTTGGGCTTCAATGGTCTTAGCGACCACCATTAAACCTGACGTATCACGGTCCAAACGGTGTACGATGCCGGCTCGCGGCACATTTTTTAATTCCGGGTTTCTGAATAAAAGGCCGTTCAAAAGTGTATCGTCCCAGTGACCGGCCGCCGGATGCACGACTAACCCCACGGGCTTATTGACGACCAAGATATCGTCATCTTCATACACCACGTCCAAGTCCATCTCCACGGCTTTAAAGGCGAGCTCTTCAGGAGACGGTTGAGCAACGACTTCGATTTCGTCACCGGCGCTCACCTTTTGGCGAATCTTTGTGGCAACCTCACCATTAACGGTCACCGCCCCTTCTTCAATCCAACTTTGAAGACGTGCGCGCGAGATGGAAGGCATCAATTGTGCCAAGACTTTATCCAAACGCTCGCCCATCGCATCATCGGGAGCCATAAAAGCGGTGGCTTCGTCATACAGTTGTGACATGTAACTTTCCTTAACTTAATTACTTTTTAGCATTCGCCAGTCTGTTGAGAGCGTTATGTTTTCGCTATAATCCAAAAATATTGAATCTTTTTCAAACAGACATCCAATGGCCTTAACTTTACAACATTTGCGTCATCGCACCACGAAAATTCTTGCGATTGCTCTTTTAGCAAGTACTTTATCAGCCTGTAATGTTACTGAAATCGACATTACGTCTGATTGGGATGCCAAGCGCCTCTATGAAGAAGCGCGCGCAGCAACCGATGATGGTGACTGGACGCTTGCCCAAAACTACTATTCTAAACTGGAGTCTCGTTACCCGTTTGGTCGCTACGCTCAACAAGCCCAAATCGATTTGGCTTATGTGTATTGGCGTGACGGTGAACCCGCCCAAGCCATCGCCGCTTGCGATCGATTCTTAAAGCAATATCCTAATCACGAAAATAGCGATTATGTGCTTTACTTGAAGGCCTTGGCAACGTTAAACGAACCTAACGGTTTGTTCTCCGGTCTCTTTAAGCAAGACATCGCCGAACGTGATGCCGATGCTGCCCGTACCGCTTTTGATACGTTTAAAGAACTCGTTCAACGCTTCCCGGAATCCCGTTACGCACCGGAATCCCGTCGTCGCATGCACGAGTTGGTCTTGGCTCAAGCTCGCCATGAATTAAACGTGGCCGAATTCTACTTCGAACGCCATGCTTACTTGGCAGCCATTGATCGCGCTCAAAACGTCGTTCGTCAATTCCAACAAACGCCCTATTCGGATGGCGCCTTAGAGCTCATCAAGCGTTGCTACCAAGAGTTGGGATTGCCGGCCTTGGAAAGCGACATTCAACGCATTGTGGATGCTAACCAAAATCGCGAACGTAATGTTCAATAGTTTCGTTTGATTTTGCGCAAAAAGGAGCTTTCGAGCTCCTTTTTTCGTATCCAAAAATTTCAACCTTTTCTTAAAATATTTCGCATGGATTCTTAGGAAAGGAAACTTGCTATGCAAAACGAAGCCATGAAGAATTTACTGACGCGTCGCGCTATTCGTAGCTACAAGCCCGATGCCGTCCCTGAAGATGTTTTAGAGCGCATTTTAGAAGCCGGCACCTATGCTCCCAACGGCATGAGTCGACAAGCCTCCATCATTCTTGCCATCACCGACAAAGAAGTCCGCGATGAACTCTCGGCTTTAAACGCAGAAATCTGCGGTCAACCGGGCACGGATCCTTTCTACGGTGCTCCGGTCGTTTTGGTGGTCTTGGCCGATCGAAGTGTGGCCACGCACGTTGAAGACGGCTCTTTGGTTTTGGGTAACCTCATGAATGCCGCTCACGCTGAAGGGTTGGGCAGTTGCTGGATTCACCGCGCTCGTCAAGAATTTGTGAGCGAATACGGTCAAAAGCTCTTGAAGCGCTTGGGCATTGAAGGCGACTACGTGGGGATCGGTCACTGCATCTTGGGTTACATTGAGGGCGAGTACCCCGAAGCCAAGCCCCGTAAAGCCAATTACGTCTATCGCGTGTAATTGACTCCAAGGATAGAAATCGGGCCTGATTGTTTCAGGCCCTTTTCTTTTGTCTACGCGTTGTCCAATTCAAAGAGTGCTTTAAGTTCGGTTTCGGACAAATCCCCGACCCACGACTCACCGGTCGTAACCGTGAGATCGGCCAGTTCTTTTTTATTGTCGAGCATCTCGTTGATACGCTCTTCAAACGTGCCCTTCGTGATAAAGCGATAGACCAACACGTCTTTTTTCTGACCAATGCGATAGGCACGGTCTGTGGCCTGAGCTTCCACCGCCGGATTCCACCACAAGTCATAATGAATGACGGTGGAAGCTTGCGTGAGATTTAACCCCGTGCCACCCGCTTTTAATGACAAAATCATCACGCGTTGAGTGGGATCATTTTGGAAACGATCGACCATCTCGGCTCGTTTTTTCACGGTAACGCCACCGTGCAAGAAAAGTGCGTCTTCGTTAATCGTGCTCTTTAACCACTTCTGCAGACGATCACCCATTTCACGGTATTGCGTGAAGATCAAGACTTTGCGATCGGCATCAAACGAGCGCTCCACCAAATCGATTAATAGGTCGCCTTTGCCGGAATCCGGGTACTCGACATCGGTCTTTTGAAATTGAGAGACGGAATTACAGATTTGCTTTAACCCCGTCATGAGTTTTAAGACCAAACCGTGCTGCAAGAGACGAATGTCTTCACCCGTTTCTTTGGCTTTGATTTTGGCCTCTTCAATCTTTTCCAAGATGTCTTTTAAGTACTTCTCGTAAAGCACGGTTTGATCTTGGCGAAGAGCAACAAATTGGTCTTGTTGAATTTTCTCCGGCAAATCCGAAATGATTGACTTATCTGTTTTCAAGCGCCGCAACATAAAAGGCGCGGTAAGCTTTCGGAATGCGTCAATCACCGCAGGATCCCGTTCGGCCTCGATAGGTTTAGCAAAGTGATCCTTGAAGTCCTTCTGAGAACCTAAGAGTCTCGGTTGCACCAAAGAGAAAATGGACCAATACTCCATCAAGCGGTTTTCAACGGGCGTGCCTGACATGGCGATCACCTGACGAGCCTTTAATTCTTTTAACGCTTGAGATTGAGACGAGGTGCTGTTTTTAATGGCTTGGGCTTCATCAATCACTAAAAGTCGGAAGCGTTGGCTCTTTAACACTTCAATGTCCATGCGAGCCGTACCGTAAGAGGTGAGCAAGACGTCAAAGTCCGATGTCGGTAACTTACGCTTGGGACCATGGTAGAGCGCCACTTTAAGGGTTGGCGAGAATTTCTCGATTTCTCGCTGCCAGTTAACAAGAAGCGTCGTGGGCACCACGACAAGTACCTTTTCTTTTGCGAGCTCCCCGTCTTCTTTAAGTTGCGTCATAGCCGCAATCACTTGAAGGGTTTTGCCCAAGCCCATGTCATCGGCAATCAATGCACCCATGCCAAGCTTGACGTTTTTAATGAGCCACGAATAGCCTCGTGCCTGATAAGGACGAAGCGTTGCTCTCAAGCTTGGAGGTGGTAGCAAAAGTGGCACATCATTGAGGGCTTTGAGTTTTCCAAGAAGAACTTCACTACCCTCGATCTCGACACCCTCAAATTCACCACTTAAAACAGCTTGAAGTTTTTGCACAGGAGAGAGTTTGGGCGGATTTTCAAGCGTGGCTTGAATCTTTTGAATCTCAATGGGATCAATGTAGATGTAGTCCGACCCGTTATAGAGAATTTCACCTGCGTGCGCCAAAAGTTCCTTAAACTCTTCATCTGTGAGCGTCTTCTCGCCCAACGTAACCCGCCAGTCAAAGTCGGCCAAGCTATCCAAACCCAACATTTTCTTGCCGAAACTTGCATCACTCGTGGCCTTGGCGGACAACTTGGGACTTAAGAGGCGTTTTAAGCTTGCGGGCATCGCCACCGTCACGCCCAATAGCGTCAGGTAAGGTGTGATTTCCAACATGAAGTCGGCCAACTCGGCGCGCTCAATTTTGAGGTTTTTCGCCTCTTTTGCAAGTTGCTCGAAGGGCTCGTAAAGTTCAGAAAGTGTCCGGAGAATATTTAAAACCGCCAAACGATCATTGTCATACTTTGCCGATGTCAACAAGGTTTTTAACATCACGGGCTTGGCGCCTTTAGTGCGCTCCATGATGCCAAAGCCTACCGACACTTCCCCGTCTTTTAAACTCGTGAGTTTGATCAAAGGTTGCCACGGATAGGCCCGCCCTAAATTCAAGACTCGGAAGTATTGCGCCAATGCGCGACCGACTTCAGTGGGCGCTTCACTTTGAACGTCAAGCGTGTGCGAAATTAAAAGCTTAAAGATATCGTTATCAACGTCACCTGCCCCCAACATCCCATGCAATGTTGTGAGGGCACCGGTTAAAAGCAGATAGACCTTTTCGACAGATGTGAGCTCTTCTTCCCAATCGAGCTTAAAAATGTCATCAATTTCTTCTTCTGCTGCGACAACCAAGTCTTCAAAAATCGCTTGTGTTTGGGGCAAATGCAGTGACGGTGTAAACCAAATTTGCGGCAAGAAGTTCGCGCCTTTCGGGTTTTGCATCACGCAAGGCACAAACGCACGAGCCTCATAAAATCGTGCCGTCAAATCAAACACAATCCGCAAAGCACGGGTGGAATTCGCTAAATATTTTTCTTCTCTTTGTGCAACGTACCAAAGCGATTGCAACACACGGTCTTGGTTTTGAGACTTTTTCGTTAAAAGAAAATCAAAACTCTCTTTTCGAAGGGTTAAGCAAAGCGCGGGCTCTTCTTTGGTTTTCTTTAGCGTTTCTAAAAATGGCGACGGCGTCGGTCGCTCTAACAGTTCAAGCTCTTCTTGACGATCCCAACGGGCGTTATCCAAGGCTTTGAGTTTGCGAGTACGCACTTTTAAACTTTGCTTAAACCACGCCCTTAAATCCGTTTCTTGCGACTGAACGATGGTCTTTGGCAACAAAGACAAAAGCGTATCGCCTACAGGCTTAATGGACTTTACGGGGAAATTCAAAAGACTCGACTTTTCTTTTGAAACTTTGATCTTAAAGCTTTCTAAGGGCACCAAGAGCTCATTGAGTGTCAACGGGATTTCTTTAACGCTTTCTTCAATGCTGACGCCCTTATCCTTTAACGCTTCAATTAAATCGAAGCCCTTAAATAGGAAAATTGCAAAGGGATCGGCATCAATGATATCGGCTAAGCAGTAGATGAAACCGGCAATGTGTTTGCAAAGGTGAGCCGAGTCCGGACACGAACATGTCATCAAGAGGTCGTGCGCTGACCGAGGGAACAGTTTGATACCTAACTCTTCACAAATCTCTGCGACTTCCGGGGGCAACTCCCCGTCCAAAAGTCTTGCCATTAAAAGCGAATCGTTGCTTAAACGATCAACGAGTTTTTGGCACTCTTCATGCGTCAGTTGAGGTAACCCCAAAACCACTTCGTAAGGGGTGTAGGCCGAACCATGGACATGAGCAATGAGGTGGTGTGTTTGGGAATCAATGCCTTGGAATTCAACTTTGCCGTGTACGTAATAAGATTTCCCGCGAGGCAAGCGATTGGCATGGTCGCAATTCTCAAGCGCCTGCAACCAAGCTTGTCCCCACCACGTCTTCCCAATACGAACACGGGTTACCATTAATAGGCCTCGTGGGGGTTATCCAAGAAAGAATAAACGCGCGCAAAGTCTTGCGTACGAATCATGGGCGGTAAACTCTTAATGACCATTGAGCCGTAGCGCTTCTCAATCAAACGATTGTCACCGCAAACAATCACCCCATAGTCATTTTCGCTACGAATCAATCGTCCCACCCCTTGGCGAAGCGTGGTGATCATTTCGGGCAATTGATGGCAAACAAAGGGATTTTTCTTTTGCTGCTCAAGCCACTCTTTTCGGGCACGTGCGACCGGCGTATCAAACTGCGCAAAAGGCAACTTATCAATAACGACCAACTGCAGAGCATCACCCTTCATGTCCACGCCTTCCCAGAAACTCATGGAGCCCACGAGAATGCCGTTATCGGCCTCTTTAAAGCGTTGCAAGAGTTCGGTCTTGGGACTTTCGCCTTGCACGCAAAGCGTGTAGTTGGCGTGCGCTTTCATGCGCAAGCACTCGGCAATGCGATCCATGGAGCGAAAACTCGTACATAGGAAAAAGGCCCGACCGTGCGTTTTTTCAATTAAGGGCCACGTTTCTTCAACAAGCTTTTCGGCAAAATCGTCATCAAAAACACCGGGCAGGCCTTTGGGTAAATAAAGACGACCTTGGAGCTCATAATTAAAGGGGCTTGCCCAAGAATAAGTCTTGGTTTCAGCGTCAAGCCCCAATTCGCTTAAGAAATACGAGAAGTTATTTTGATCGTTATCGTTTTTGGTCGAAATCGTCGCACTCGTAAAGACCCAGGCGCACGGCATGGTGCTTCGGGCTTTTCTGAAACTTTCAGCAAGGGTTAACGGCGTATTGGCAAAAATGACGTTTTGCTCGGTATAGCGTAACCACAACACCGATGGCGTACCATTGACCGTTTTAACGACTTCGGGCGATTGGAAAATCTTTTGCCAATTCTCAAGTCGCATTAAAAGTTCTGCGGCTTGCGCGCCCACCAAGTCCAACTCTTCGTTGTGACCGGCGAGATCGGCGAAATACTTATTGATCTGACCGAAGACAGAGAGCAATTCATCCAAAGGCTCTTTAATCTCTTGGGCAAAATTCTCAATCGCCGCGATTTCCACTTCTTCATCGGGTTCAAGATGAAGGTTAAAACTAAAAGCTTCGTGGAAATTTAAGATAGCCTTTTTCAGTATCGTAAATTCGTCATCCCAGCGAAGAGCGGAAGCCGCGTAGGCTTTAGCCACCCGACGAGCGTCTTCAGAAAAGTCGCTTAACTCTCGAAGCGAGAACATATCGGAAAAGTAATCAATCCCGATATCGGCTAACTTGTGCGCTTCGTCCAAAATAATCAAATCGGCTGCCGGCAACAGTTCGCCCATGCTGTCGTCTTTAAGACTCAAGTCCGCTAAAAACAAATGGTGATTAACAACAACGACGTCGCTCTCCAAAGCCTTGCGACGCGCTTGCGTTAAAAAGCACTCTTCGTAGTGAGGGCATTTATTGCTAAGACAATTTTCTCGCGTGCTCGTCACCAAGGGCCACAAGGGATCGCCTTCAGAGATCCCGTGAACTTCATTGATGTCGCCCGTTGTAGAAAATTTGGCGTGCTGGCGAATTTTGTCGAGTTTGGGACCACTCGTGCGTTCGGGCAAAAGCCCCGATTGAATCAAGCGCTCAAGGCGAAACTTACAGATGTAATTAGCTCGTCCCTTTAAGACCGTGACCGTCACATAACGCCCCAAGGCCTCTTGGATCAAATTAACGTCTTTACTAAAGAGCTGATCTTGAAGGGTTTTACTGGCGGTAGAAACAATCGTCTTTGAACCGGAAAGAATGGCAGGAATCAAATAGGCAAAGGTTTTCCCCGTGCCCGTTCCGGCTTCAACCACGGCGGTTTCGCGGTTTTCAATGGCTTGACCCACGGCTTGGGCAAATTCCACCTGACTCTCACGACGCTTAAAGCCCTCGATGTGTTTACACAGAGGGCCGTCATCGGCAAAGGTTTTGTCGATTGAGAGTTGGAATTCTTGATTCATAAATCGCTAGCGATTAAAAGAACTTACTGGCTTTGTTGTTTTCAGCTTGACGGCGTTGAGCCTCTTCGCGCTCTTGGCGTTCTTTTTCGTAGCTGGCTTGGCGAGCCGCACGATCAGCCTTACGCTTTTCAGCCTCTTGCATCATCTTGGCCTTGCGAGCTTCGTTTTCGGCAAGCTTTGCGTCATAGGCTTCAACGTTAGCTTGTTCCTGAAGCTTGCGCTCGGTTTGAGCCTTCAATTTTTGGTTGCTCTTTTCGACCTTATCAGAGATGTCACCGCGCTTTTGCGGCATCAAATCACGGGTAACAGCACCCTTTTTGCGACGCTCTTCGGTCGTAAAGATACGAATTTGGTGGTCGGCCGAGCGGATTAACTGATTGGCAAGACGTTCGCGTTCACGCAAAACCTTTTCAGCCTTACCCATGCATTGATTGACAAGAATCTTCTCATTACAAAGCGCCGTTTGGTGCAAACGAATCTTGGCACAACGTTGCAACTCTTCCTCGCCGACACGCTTAGCATTAATGGCTTCGGCCTTCGTCTTAAAACGCGGATCGGAATAGCGAGGCACCAAGGGGCTGGGCGCTACTTCACCGGCCTTCCAACCCAAAGACTCAGGCGTAGGACCGGAGGGCGCAATCAAGGGTCCTGCCATCACGGAACCAGCCAAAGACAAACAAACGAAAGAGGCAATAAGAGACTTCATTTCAATGGAGAATTTATTTAGCAAAACAATAGATAAATTTTAATGGACTTCAGCTAAAAAGTCTTTGAAAACCGTAACGAATTCAATCAGACGCACAAACCAAACCACTCGCGTTACTTCTTAGTTGTGAGCCGCTGATCTATAAGTCAGAGGCTTGTTATTGTTTATCACCGAGTCATCACGAAAGACAAACTTAACAAATTAAAACCCAAATGCTATACGAGCAATACATGATTTGAAACACAACAAGGGTTTGGGATCGGGGTCGATTATTGCTATTCAGTTTCAGTTGCTGAAACAGCAATATATGATTGAAATGAAAGGCCGCCACTCGCGCGTAACTTATCGCAGCTCTCGACGACCTCTCGATTAAAGGCTAACGCCTCTACTGAGGGCAGTACCTTGAACCTTATTTCAAGTCAAACAGAGCAGGTAAAAGTTTCAGTTGCTGAAACAGCAATATTTGATTGAAATGAAAGGTCGTCACTCGCGCGTAATTTATCGCAGCACTCAACGACCTCTCGATTAAAGACTAACGCCTTTACTAAGGATAGTACCTTTAACCTTAATTCAAGTCAAACTGGACAGATTCAAAAAGCTTTTGAATCAAACATTCAAGTTTTCAGTATCAATATCTATTTTTCTTAACAGAAATCATTTCAATCATAGGTCGGCACTTATAAAAGATATTCTCTGAATTACTTCGATCTCTGTACGAAAAACATTTTCAATAATTCTATAATTTGAAAATTGATTTTATTCTTACTGGACAAAACATCATGCCTAATCCAATTCGTATTGCTATCACCGGACCTTGCGGCAATATTGGTTACTCTTTACTTTTCCGCATTGCTTCGGGTCAGCTCTTTGGTAATGATCAACCGGTTGAGTTGCGATTACTCGCTCGCAACACCCCAGAAAGTCAACAACGCCTCAAGGGCACGATGATGGAGTTGGCAGACTGCGCCTTCCCGACGTTGGCTGAAATGTCCGCTCACACCGATGAAAAAGAATTGTTTGACGGTGCTCATTGCGTCTTTATGGTCGGTGCTGCTCCCCGTAAGGAAGGCATGGATCGCGCAGACCTTTTGCGTGCCAACGGTGAAATTTTCCGTCGCCAAGGCCGTGCTTTAGATGAACGTGCTGATCGCAATGTGCGTGTTTTGGTTGTTGGCAACCCCTGCAATACGAACACCTTGATTGCTCAACGCAATGCCCCGTCGCTTAAGCCCGAATGCTTCTCCGCTTTGATGCGTTTGGATCAAAACCGTGCCATGGCTCGTGTTGCTGAAAAGCTTGAAGTGCCCGTCTCTTCCATCGGCCAAGTCTTTGTCTGGGGTAACCACAGCAACACCATGTATCCTGATCTCCGCTTCTTGCGTGTTAACAATAAGCGCATTGAAAACGGCTGGGACGCTGCTTGGGAAGAAGAATTCGTAAAGAACGTCGCTACGCGCGGCTCTCAAATCATTAAGGCTCGTGGTGCCTCTTCTGCTGCTTCGGCAGCTTCAGCCGCCATTGATCACATGCGCGATTGGATCATGGGTAGCAACGGCCGTATGGTTACGATGGCTGTGCCCTCTGACGGCAGCTACGGCATTCCGCGCGGCTTGATCTGTGGCTTCCCCTGTTTCTGCCCGGGCAATGCCGACTATAAGATCATCGGTGACTTGCCGCTCACGCCGGAAGTACGTCGTCGTATTTCGATCACGCAAAACGAATTGATCGACGAAGCTCGTGCCGTGGGCGACCTTTTGCGATGAGCCCTGAGCAAAAATCGCTCTACATTGATCTATTAAACCGGACGCCTCATCAACTTTTTGAGGCGTCTTTGGTTGATGCACGCCCCATTTGCATTCTCGATACCAACATCCTTTTAGATTTATGGGTCTTTCACGACCCGCACGTTGAAGCAATTGGCAAAGCGCTCGAAAACCAACAAATTCGCTTGATCGGTCACGTTGAAACCTTCTGTGAGTTCGCCGATGTCATTTCTCGTGCCATGTTCAGACTCACTCCTGATGAACAAAACGCACTCTTAATGCGTTGGTTAAAGGCTGTTGAGGTGGTAGCTGAGCCTCTCTCTAATACCCGCTTTTGTAAAGACACCGATGACGATAAATTCTTCGAATTAGCTGTCATGTCCGGTGCCAGATTCTTGGTAAGTAAAGATAAAAAAGTGCTTAAGGCTCGAGGCAAAGCAAAAAAATTCGGTATTGAAGTCATGCGTCGAGATGACTTCTCTCAATGGCTAGCAAACGCCCACAATTAAGCATTTTTCCCCTCTTGTTATTACAGTTCTTTCGTGTCAGACTAGACAGATAGACAGAAGGAACTTACACCATGGATACACTCTACAAAGGTCCTGCGCTAACAGCCGAAGTGTTAGAAAAACGCATTCGAGAATTCAATTGGGAACTTCATGCCGTTGCTCAATGGCGTGAGCCCGATCCCAAAGCCCAATGGCACGTCTTGGTTAAAGACAATATCTGCGTCGATGGTCTTCGAGCCACCGCGGGCTCCATGGCCTTTAAAGCCCTTAAAAACGATAAAGATGCCTTTTGTATTCAAAAAATGCGCTCCAAAGGTATTCATCCTTTTGGCAAAACCACGATGAGTGAGTTGGCGGGCTTTTTAAGCACGACCATGCCAATGGGCTATTCGGAGTTAGGTGGCCAAGGCATCAATCCCATTGATCCAGATTTAACCCCCGGTGGTTCAAGTTCAGGTTCAAGCATTTCCGTTGCTGCCGGTTTTTGTGATGCCGCCGTGAGCACCGAAACGCACGGCAGTATTGTGATTCCTGCGATGGCTTGTGGTGTCGTGGGGATGAAACCGACCGTTGGTCTTATTTCTCGCACGGGTGTCGTTCCTATTTCTCACTCATTAGATACGCCGGGCGCAACCGCTCGTACAGTCAATGAGGCGGCTCGTCTTTTATCACTCTTAGCCGGCCCTGACGTTGATGATCCCTATACCGATCATTGCCCTGCCGACTTGGATTTAACAACGGATTTGGGTTTGAGCAAAACGCCGATTCGTGTGGCCTTATTGGTGCCGCAAGAAGGGTTCGATTCGGAACAAAAGGCTGCGCTCGAGAATTTAATTGCTCGTTGCAAAACGGTTAACGTCAAGATTGTTGAAGCGCCTTTAAAGACCGTTGAAACGCACTACAAACGCATTTCCTCGACGGAAATTCAAGGCGATATGGATAAATTCTTGTCGCAATGGGGTAACGGTCAAACACCCTCGAGCTTTAAAGAACTTGTCCAATTCTATCGTATGCGAGATCAACACCACCCCTATGGCATCAATCGCCTGGAAGGTGCCTTAGAGTACGACCCGGACTTAACCAATAGCGACTACTTAAGTGCCTTAAAAGAAGGGACTGAAAATTGTCGTTTAGCCATTAAAGACACACTCTACACTGCAACGGCCGATGCCATTATTGCCGTGGGCTTTGTGCCTTGGTGGGCAGTGGGGCAAGCCCCGTACATCGCACTTCCTATCGGTCAGCGTCAAAACAAAGAAATGATCGGTATTACGGTCGGCGCTCGCCAATGGGAAGACCGAAAAGTTTTGGACATTGCCGCACGCATTGAAGCTGTATTGAATCGAGATTAATCATGGCAAAAACTTACAAGATTGCTGTGCTCGCTGGCGACGGGATTGGCCCCGAAGTCATGCAAGAAGCCGTTAAAGTTTTAAAAGCAACGGCCCGCCGTTTTGAATTTAACGTTGAGTTGTCGTCTTACCTTGTGGGAGGCGCAGCAATTGATGCAACGGGTGTTGCCCTGCCCAATGAGACGGTAAAGGGTTGCGAAGCTTCGGATGCCATTCTCTTTGGTTCCGTCGGTGGCCCAAAGTGGCAAGACCTTCCTCAAAGCGAACGCCCCGAAGTCGGTGCTTTACTACCTTTGAGAAAGCACTTCAATCTTTTCTCTAACATCCGACCGGCCAAAGTTTTTAAGGGGTTGGAAGCCATCAGTCCGATTCGTCACGACATCATCTCTAAAGGCTACGATTGTGTCGTGGTTCGAGAGCTTACGGGCGGGTTGTATTTTGCTCAGCCCAAAGGGCAAAGCGGCTCAGGCGCAGATGAATGCGCCTTTGATACCGAACGCTACACTCGTAGCGAAATTGAACGCATTGCGCACGTTGCATTTAAACTCGCCCAAAAACGACGCCGCAAAGTAACCAACGTCGACAAATCCAACGTCTTAGCGTCTTCAGTGCTATGGCGAAAAGTCGTTTGCGAAGTAAGCGAACAATACCCTGATGTCGAACTTGACCACTGCTACATCGATAATGCAACGATGCAACTCATCAAAAATCCTTCTCAGTTTGATGTATTGCTCTGCAGCAACATTTTCGGTGATATTTTGTCGGATGAATGCGCAGCCATTGCGGGTTCTATGGGACTCTTACCATCGGCCTCGCTTTCAACGGGAACGTTTGGCCTTTATGAACCGGCGGGCGGCTCTGCCCCTGACATTGCCGGGTTAGGTATTGCCAATCCCATTGCACAGATTCTTTCGACTGCCATGATGCTTCGCTACTCGTTTGGTGAAGAGGCGGCTGCCGGCTTAATCGAAAAGGCCGTCATTGAAACGATTAAAAGTGGGACGATCACGGGTGACCTTATGGTCTCAAAAGATCGAACGCCCGCAACCACAGTCGAAATGGGTGACAAAATCGTTGAGTTGATTGGGAAACTTTAGTTAACAAATGGGCGTCTTGATCTTTCATCTTGACGCCACTTTTGTCTTTAAATTTTGGTAACCGCGACAATCAATTGCACAGCCACACAGATAACCATTACGCCTAAGGCAAACATAATTGCCCATTGCATGAGTTTTTTCACACTACACTCCTTCGTTAGGGATCTCTAGGGTATCGGATTTTTTCTCGCCTGGCAACTCCTCCACCCCCTTTAATTGACGTTCCATTACATTTGTACGAGTTCGAACTTTAGCAAGTGTGTTCTTCATCGTATCAACGTTGTTATCCATTCTGTCAATCACTTCCACGAACTTATTAAATTCGGTTTTAACGTTTCCGAGGATCTTCCAAACTTCAGCGCTTCGCTCTTGAATCGCCAAGGTCTTAAAACCCATTTGTAAGCTATTGAGCAGGGCACTTAAAACCGTTGGACCCGCAACCGTGATGCGGTAGCGTTGTTGGATTTCTTCAATGGTGCCAACACGACGCAAACATTCGGCGTAAAGCGATTCACTTGGCAAGAACAATATGGCAAATTCCGTCGTATAGGGAACTCTCACATACTTCTCGTGAATCTTCTTGGCTTCGTTCTTTAAACGCGTATCCAATGCCTTGGAATACTTTTCGATGTCTTCGGCGACGCCTTCTTCACGCGCCTGTTCAATTCGCAAATAGTCTTCTACCGGGAACTTGGAGTCAATCGGTAACAAAACGGGTTCGTCACTGCTTTGCCCCGGCAAACGAATCGCAAACTCAACACGCTCAGAACTGCCTGGAATCGTCACCACGTTTTCTTCGTAGCGATTCGGAATGATCTCATCCAAAATGGCTTTCAGTTGCACTTCACCAAACGTACCGCGAGTTTTCACATTCGTGAGCACGCGTTTAAGTTCCCCGACTTGACCAGCCAGCGCACGCATTTCGCCCAAACCGCTCTCAACTTGCTTTAACTGGTTACTCACCTGCATAAAGCTTTCCGATAAGCGCGTTTCCAATGTCGATTGAAGCTTTTCTTCAACGGTTGTGCGCATTTGCTCAAGCTTTTTATCATTATTGGCTTGAAGCGATTGCAACTGGTTATTCAACGTTGAACGAATATCAGAGAGTTCTTTGGCAATATTTTGCGTCATTAAACTCAACTGTTGATTGGCCTCTTGGCGATTTTGCGTTTGAAGCGTTGTGCTTTGTTGACTTATGTTTTGAATAAGTTTGGCAAAACCCAAAAACTGCTGTTGTTGATCTTGACTCAAATGGCTGAGTTTGGCATCTAACTCCATTCGAAGTTGAGATCCTTGATTGCCAAGCGCATTTTGAATCTTTAATTGATTGTCATTGGATAAATCCAAAAGCACACGGTTTAAATCTTCAGCAGAAGTGTCCTTTTTTGACTTCGTCAGCAAAAGCAGAACACAAATCAAAAGCGCAAGACTTGTTCCTAAAAAGATTAATCCCCAAGAATCAATCGGAGTCTCTAATAATTTATGAATATAGGCAAGCATAGATACACCTTAATAAAACAGTTTAAAGTATATCAATATTTGATCTATTGATGAGTGCTGTTACACAAAAAATTAATGAAGAAAATTTCAATCCAAAGATTGCAATTTTGTGTGCTTTTCGTATAAAATTCAGCCTTCCTATGGAGGAGTGGCAGAGCGGTTGAATGCAGCAGTCTTGAAAACTGTCGAAGCCTTAAAACTTCCGTGAGTTCGAATCTCACCTCCTCCGCCAAAATTTAATAACTTTGAATATCATTCAAGGTTAAATATAACAAAAGCCTATGATTTCATAGGCTTTTTCTTTTGTTTAAGGTGGTATGAACACAAAATACATTTGTCACAAACCAAGATTATCGCCTTCTTGCTACAACGATTTTTGTGATCTACTTTGGTAAACATAAGGAATAATTTGGGATACATCTACCTTTTTTTCAGCTTCCCAAGCATCATATTTCGCCTGTAAACGTAACCAAGTTTCCACACTAAGTCCTGGTATAGCTTTTGCGATCTTCGTTGCCATAGTTGCCGTAATGGGACCTTCTCCATTCAAGATACGAGTTACCGTTGCAGGAGAAACATCAATCTTTTTAGCGAATCCTCTAGCAGTAACCCCGAGCCCTTCGAGAGCTTCCGCAAGAACATCACCGGGATGGCATGGATTGTACATTTTGCTCATTAGTGATAATCCTCATAGTTAACGATATAAGCGTTGCCATCAATGAATTCAAATGTAATTCTCCAATTACCCGAAACTGAAATTGACCAAAATCCTTTTCGATCACCAATTAAAGGATGCAATTCGAAATTAGGCCAATTCTGTAGTTCTGTCACACATTGGATTTCGTCCAACACACTTAAACGTATTCGGAGTTTTTTTGAGTGTTCTGTACGAATCCCCTTAGTTGAACCTGTTTCAAAGAATGACTGTAAGCCTTTATGTTTCCAAGATTTAATCATTTTTAGCAACACTGTTTAATGATATTAAACAGTATACATATCTGTTTAACAAGATTCAACACCTAACAAAACCAAACATCTTATCGTTGGAAATCAACTTTCATGTGATTGAAAGTTCATCATAAAAAACAGAACAGATAATATATTGTTTTAAATAAGAATATCCCTAAAAATGTAATACTCTATGACTATGTATTGAGGTATTTGGTCAAAATTCGTTGAGGTGTTTGGCTATTTTTTGTAGAGGCGTTTGGCTAAATCCCCCACTCCTCATTTGTATATCTCACACTGGTAAATCAAAACTTCCCTTGGTTTTGTAAAACTCATTTTTCAAACTTGTCGGGGACAATCAGTGATTGTTCGAATATTTCCAATACCTATTTGTCTTCAATACGTTACAATAGCGCGCATTATTAATGCCCTTTTAAGGACACCAATACAATGACGACTCCTAATTGCCCGAAATGCAATTCCGAATACACGTACGAAGACAACGGCATGTTTGTTTACCCTGAATGTGCTCACGAGTGGAACGCCGCTGATGATGCTGCCGGTGAAGCCTCTGACGAACTCATCGTCAAAGATGCCAACGGTACGCGCCTTGCCGATGGCGACTCTGTTACGATTATTAAGAGCCTCAAGGTCAAGGGCGCCTCTTCAATGCTCAAGATTGGCACGAAAGTTAAGAACATTCGTTTGGTCGATGGTGACCACAATATTGACTGCAAGATTGATGGCTTTGGCGCCATGCAATTGAAGTCTGAGTTCGTTAAGAAGCTTTAATCTGTCTAATCGAACAAACCGACCGCCACCAATTCTTAAATCTTGGTGGCGGTTTTCTTTTCTATTACTCTTGTTTAGGTTTACGCATCGGTACGTCGGATACATTTTGCCTTTCGTCCTCACGCACCTCAAACCTTGTCATCAATGATTCAAACTCTGCTTTAACCACTTCGCACTCTTTCAGAAATTCAGGGTCTTACTTCCAACGTTTAACCATTTCTTCATGCGTCATTGTGGCGTTCTCTCTCATTAAATTCTTCCTATTTGCGTAACTGCGACTCTTTACATCTTAAAAACTTTACTCCCAATTTTCTAGTAGTTTTTACCTATATTTGAGACTATCATAGTGAGCGTACAATCTACGTGTTTTTGCCTATATTGGCATTCGTTAAACACCGTTTTTCTAATCATTTTTATCCACAGGAGATAACGATGGAACAACAGCCTACCGTGTTAAAGCGCTTCATGAATTACATCAAGTTTGACACGCAATCAAACTTAACGAGCGAAGAAACACCGTCTACCGCTAAGCAACTCAAGCTTGCCGAATTCTTGGTTGATGAACTCAAGGGTTTGGGTATTGAAAACGCACACATGAGCAAAGAAGGTGTTGTTTACGCCACGATTGAAGCGACGCCCGGCTATGAAGCTTGCCCTACCATCGGCTTTATCGCTCACATGGATACGTCTCCAGACGCTAGCGACAGCGCTGACAAGAAGCCGCAAATCATCAACTATCAAGGCGGTGACATTGTTCTTAACGCTGAACAAAATATTATTTTCTCTGCCAAGGAATTCCCCGAAATCGTGAAGTATGCCGGTCAAGACGTGGTCTTTACGGACGGTACGACCCTTTTGGGCGCAGACGACAAGGCCGGTATCGCTGAAATCGTTGAAATGGCCGCTTGGGTTATGGCTCATCCGGAAGTTCCGCATGCCAAGCTCTGCTTAGGTTTTACGCCTGACGAAGAAGTGGCTCGTGGCACGGAAAACTTTGACATTGAACACTTTGGCGCTCAATACGCTTACACCTTTGATGGTGATGAAGTGGGCGTTCTTGAAAGCGAAAACTTCAATGGTGGTACGGCTCACGTGACCATCCACGGTGTGGGTGTCCACCCGGGTTTAGCTAAGGGCAAGATGGTGAACTCCATTCGCTTAATGGCAAAGTTCATCGATATGCTCCCCGCTGTTGTCTCTCCGGAATGCACGGAAGACCGTGAAGGCTTCATGCACCCCAACGCCATGAACGGTTCTTGCGTTAAGAGCTACGTGAAGATCATCGTTCGTGACCACGATCGTGTTCAATACGAATTGAAGAAGAAGTATCTCCATAAGACCGTTGAACGCTTCAATGAAATCTACGGTGAAGGCCGTGCTGAATTGCGCTATGTTGACTCTTATGAAAACATGCGTCAATACATCGAAAAGGCTCCGAAGGTTTTGGATATCGTGCGCGATGCTTATCGTGACTGCGGTATTGAACCGATTGAAAAGCCGATTCGCGGTGGTACGGACGGTGCTCGCCTTTCTGCTCGCGGTCTCCCCTGCCCGAACATCTTCACGGGTGGCTCTAACTTCCACGGCGTCTACGAATTTATTCCTGTCGCCTCCATGGTCAAGGCTAGCGAAATCGCTGTTGCCTTAGCTAAGAAGTCCGCTACGATCAAAACGCTTGGTTAAACCTTTAACCAACGCATAAAAATTTAGAGCTTGAAGGATTTTGGTCTTTCAAGCTCTTTTTTGATCTATCTATTATCGAATTTTGAGTTTTGATTTAAAGTATTCACGAGTCTCTTCGTCTTCACAATAGATGTAGCAACCCTTCATACCACGGGTCAACAAAGTTCGATACGTATTTTTAATGATTTCATCGACTCGCTTAAGTGTCGCCTGCCGATCAGTTTTCAGTTGCGTCTTCCATCCTTTAAGACTTTGATCCGTACCGGCTCGAGCGTTACCATCCGTGAGAACTCGGTCATCACGAACAATGAGATCGGGACCGATAATGACGCCAATGTAATCAAATTCCAAGCCTTGGCAAGTGTGAATACAGCCGATTTCATCAACCTTTGATTCAATCGCCCATAAGGAACCGTAAGACGAAAGATTCCACTTCTTTTGGTAAGCGCCGTCATCGAGCACAATATCGTATTCGTCTTTCTTTTTACTTACCCAATTCCAGCAATAACCAGCCACGACGCGAGCCGATTTTGCTTCTGCCTCACGAGCTTTAATGGCATCGTGCATAGCCTGTGCAGTATCAAAGATTCGAACGTCAAGTCCCAATTCATCATGTGAGTGATTATTCTTGGAAATGTCCAAAACATCATCAACCCAGTCCACATAGGCTTGACTGCCGTTACAACGGAACTGAGAAACGAGATCACAGAAAGTAATATTGGCAGAACACGCTTTAGCATGCTTTTTGATTTCGTCTTCCGTACCAATATCTTTCATTGTTACGCGTTGGTTTTCATCAATGAAAAATACTGACACTCTTGATGAGCGAATAATTTCAAGGATTTGATTTTCACCATCGACACCATAAAGACCACTTTTTTCATTTAAACGGTGCGCTTCATCGGCAAGCAAAACATCATAGAAATCTTTAGGACTATCAACAAAGGCCCCAGACCCTTGGAATAAATGACGAATGGCAGACGCACGATAATTTCCACCCTTCATGCGTTGTTGATACACGGCGCGCGGCGCTGCATTTTTACTGACATAAGCGCACATAATCTGATCGCCCGTCAAGCGCGAGAGTAAATTCACCGCAATCACGCTTTTCCCCGTTCCGGGACCACCACGGACAATAATGACTTCTTTAGAGGCTGACTTAGATTTCTCTTTATCGTTTAAAACGCTTTTCACCTTTGCGTAAATCGTTTCATAAGCAACCTTTTGTTCATCAATTAGGACAAACTCTCTTTTCCCATCCAAAATATTTTTAACAACATCGGCCAAGGGTTTTGACGGTCGCATCCGACCACTTTCCAAAACTTCAAAAAGTTTTCCACGATCACCGGTTTTAATATGCTTTTTAATAAACTGCCCCAACTTCATTAATTCGGGCAATCCTTTAAGGAAAACAGGAGCTTTATTTAAATAAACCTTATAACGTTCATCGCAAACTGCTGGGTGATTATCGGTGTGATGATTATGCAAATAGGCGCATGGCTGAAGGTCTATCGACTGGTTATAAACGTTTTCATTAAAGTTCTTTATTAATTCAACGTACGACCATGCTTGATAAGAAGGATGCGGGCCTTTTGTGGGGCCACGATGCCCGCCTCGAACAGCCAATAAAAGTCCGTCCTCTTCTGCTACTTCAGATGTTGACCACTGCTTAAGTTCAACCACGATGAGAGAGGGGTGATGGTTTTCATCGTAACCGGAAATGAGGAAATCAATGCGTTTTGATGTTTGGGGGACGCCGTATTCGAGGGCGACTCCAAAATCCTCCGGGATTCTGGAACGTCTCAAAACTTTATCCATGGCATTGAGTGAATTCTCCCATGATCGCCGTTCACTAGGAGAAACGCCATGTCCATAGTGCTTATGGAATTGCTTTTCAAGATCATCAACGAGTTCTGTATCAAGAATGCTGTCGCAAAAACCACCGACTGTTGTCTGATAAATAATCATTTTGGTCTCCGGATTCTCATTTGATTCTAACACCCCAAAGAAACAATTCGAACAGTGTTTTCCCCTTGTTTTTTCGCTAATTTTTAACCATTACCAGTCATAACTACGTAACAGTACCCACAAAGTTCAAAAAAATCTGAACCCAAAATTCTCGTTCAGTCATAATTGGAGTTTTCCCTTAAAGACAAAGAAGAAAGCTTTCGATGACAAACTTTAATCCCACCGCCATCACTTTCTGCGGTTACCTTATTGTGATGTTGGGCATTGGTTTAATGGCCTGGCGATACACAAAGAATTTTAACGACTACATCCTCGGTGGTCGTCGTTTCGGCAGTCTTGTGACCGCTTTAAGTGTCGGCGCAAGCGACATGAGCGGTTGGCTTTTGATGGGGTTACCAGGAGCAGTTTTCTTACACGGGATTTCTGAAAGCTGGCTTGCGATCGGTTTAATCATCGGTACCTACTTTAATTGGCGTTGGGTTGCGGCTCGTTTGCGCCTTTATACGGAACGTTGTCACAACGCCCTCACACTCCCTGACTACTTAACCAAACGCTTTGAAGACCATAACCGAGTCTTGAGCATTTGCTTTTCGTTATTGATTCTTTTCTTTTTCACGATTTATGCCGCAAGCGGCATGGTTGCAGGCGCCCGTCTTTTTGAAAACACCTTCCAAATGGACTATGAAACAGCCCTTTGGTTGGGCGCTTTTGCCACGATTTCCTACGTGTTTATCGGTGGCTTTTTAGCGGTGAGTTGGACTGACACGATTCAAGCCGCCTTGATGTGCTTGGCCTTGATTGTGACGCCTTTTGCTGTTTGTATCGATTTGGGCGGTCTGGACGTCGCACTTAACCAAGTCAAAGCCATTGATGCCAATATGTTGTCGCTCACAACCGGTCAAACCGTCATTGGTGTATTGAGCCTTTTGGCATGGGGTTTAGGCTACTTTGGCCAACCTCATATCTTGGTTCGTTTTATGGCGGCAAAGTCTTTAGACGTCTTACCGAACGCCCGTCGCGTTTCCATCCTTTGGATGGTCTTTTGCTTGGGCGGTGCTGTCTGCGTGGGCTTTTTCGGTTCTGCCTTTTTTGCGCAACACGCTTCTGTCGCCGGAGCCGTCGTTGAAAACCCGGAACGCGTTTTCATCGTTTTGGCACAAGTGCTTTTCAATCCGTGGATTGGTGGCCTTTTGATGTCTGCTATTTTGTCAGCAGTGATGAGTACGCTCTCTTGCCAATTGTTGGTTTGCTCTTCCACTTTAACGGAAGACCTCTATCGTGCTTTTATCCGTCCGAACGCTAAGGGTTGGGAATTAGTGTGTTTTGGGCGAGCTATGGTGTTAACGGTTGCCATGGTTGCCATTTATATTGCTCAAGATCCCACGAGCAAAGTCTTAAGCCTTGTGAGCTACGCATGGGCCGGTTTCGGCGCTTCTTTAGGCCCGGTCGTATTAATGAGTTTGTGGTTTAAGGGCATGACCCGAAACGGCGCTTTAGCCGGCATGATCACGGGTGGTTTGACAGTCGTTGTCTGGCACCACTTCGCTTTCTTTGGTTTATATGAAATTTTGCCGGGCTTTCTCTTTGGCGCGATTGCCATTTATCTTGTGAGCCACTTCGGATCTAAACCCTCAGAGACGATGATGAATACCTTTGATGAGGTCACACTCAAAGTCAAAAAACTTTAAAAAGTTAATCGCCCGTTGCCAAAAGCTTCGGGCGATTTTCATTGGAATGACTGATTAGCTTGGCTTGCCTTGTCTCATGGCGATGATTGAAATAACAATCGACAAAAGAATGGCGACATAACTCACCGTCGTCACTTGCGTGACTTCAGAAACCAAACCTAAAGCGCCGCCCACAACAACAGCGACTAAGGCCCAACGGGCGTCTTGCGCTTTACCGCTGACCATCGCCACAAAAACCGGTGCCACAACACCGCAAACATAGATGTTATTGGCCATCAAGAGTAGCCCTAAGATCCCACGATCTCCGTAAGACAAGAGTAATCCCAAAGCACCAATCACTACGATGCACAAGCGGGAAAAACCGATTGTGGGGCGACGGAATAAGTCGTTACTTAAAACCGTTGCCGCCGTGATTAAACACGAGTCGGCAGAGGACAAAATGGCACTCATCAAAGCTAAGAGCAAAAGCGTTTGGCCCCAAAGGGGCAACATCCCAACGAGTTCCATTAAGACCTTGTCGGAAGCAACACCCGTAGGCAATGCGCTTTGGGCGGCTAAACCAATCACGACAATCAACGCGGTCATTAAGAAAAGGCCGACCACGGCAATCCAGCCTGACTGCACCGCGACTTTTTCATTTTTAGCACTCATAAAGCGAGAAAAAAGCATGGGGCAGACCACGTAACTCCCGCCCAAAAGAAGCAAGAAGTACGTTACTTTTGAGAGACCAAAAGATTCATTGGTGAATTCAAAGGCAGTTCTTTGAATAGCAACGCTTACATCACTTCTTACATAAAAAAGTAAGAGCAAAAGCCCAACGATCATCACAATCAATTGCAGCACATCGCTTTTCATGACAGATGTCTGACCGCCCAAAAGTGTATAGGTCACAATGAAAAGAGCGCCTGCAATTAAAGCGTTTTGTGTGCCCCATCCCGTTAAGAGATCAATCACCTGACTCATCGCGACAAATTGAGCGGCAAGAATCGCAATCCACGCGATAAAGATCGTGAGCGTAATGGCCTTATGAGCGGGCGTTCCCAAGTCACGCTTGACCATCTCGGGCATCGTAAGGGCTTCCCCGTTTCTAACTTTTTTAGCTAAGAAAAGCGTCAGAACCGCCAACCCGATGGCGCCAGACCCCAACCACCAAAAAGCGGGCATCCCGACTTGATAGGCTAAACCGCACATCCCGATGGTGGCAGAGCCTCCGACGCAAGAAGCAATAAGAGAAAAGCTCACCTGTGTGCGAGACGATTGTTGGCTATTGATGAAAAAGCCCGAAGCGGTTTTAACTTCTCTTGCATCCCAAAAGGCAAGAAGTAGGAAAAGCGCGACGTAGAGCAAAAAAGCGGTCATTTAAAAACCTGCGCTTTCACGGCAGAAACCACCGCATCACAAAGCGTCTTTAACTCCTCGTCCGTTACCGTAAAGGCCGGCATCAAATAAATGAGATGCCCAAAGGGACGTACCCAAACGCCGTGCTCCACAAAATAAGCCGTGAGCGCTCTTGTATTAACCGTGCTGTCGAGTTCCACAACGCCTATTGCACCTAAAACACGAACGTCCTTAACCCCTGCTTCTGAGCGCACAACTTCTAAGCGTTCCGTCAAAACGCTTTCAATATGGGCGACCTTCTCTTTCCAAGGCATTTCATTGAAAAGATCAAGACTGGCGCACGCCGTTGCACAAGCCAAAGGATTGGCCATAAAAGTGGGCCCATGCATAAAGGCACCCCCCGTTTCACTGTCGGTGCGCGAAATGGTTTGGGCTACATCGCTTGATGTTAATGTAGCCGACAGCGTCAGCATCCCGCCCGTCAGGCCCTTGCCGACGCACATGATGTCAGGTTGAACATCGGCCCATTCACAAGCAAACGTTTTACCGGTACGACCAAAGCCCGTAGCGATTTCATCCAAAATCAAAAGAACGCCGTATTGATCGCACAATCCTCGGATGCCCTTTAAATAGTCCGGGTGATAGAACCACATGCCACCGGCCCCTTGAACGATCGGTTCAAGAACAACCGCGGCGATCTCGTGAGAACGCTCTTTAAGAATGGCTTTAATCGCCTCTAAAGACTCGAGGTCAAAGGTTTTATCGAACGCACAGTTTGGTCTCGGGGCAAAGATTTCTTCATGCAAAATGCCTCTAAACAACGAGTGCATGCCTTCGACGGGATCGCAGACTTGCATCGCGCCTTGCGTATCGCCGTGATAACCGCCGCGAGGCGTTAAGAAAAAGGTTTTCTCCGTCTTCCCCAGCGCGCGCCAATATTGAACGGCCATCTTAAGGGCCACTTCAATAGCAACAGAGCCCGAATCGGCATAAAAGATGTGTTGCAAGTTTTGAGGAACGAGCTTTAAAAGTTTTTGCCCCAAACGAATCGCCGGTTCATGCGTAAGGCCCCCGAACATCACATGAGACAATTGCCCTGCTTGGTGCTGAAGCGCATTGATTAATCGCGGGTGCGAATAGCCGTGCATCGTGCACCACCAAGACGATGTCCCATCAATTAAGGTACGACCGTCCTTTAACTTTATCGTGCGCCCTGCTGCACTTTCAACGCATTGCACGGGCAAGGGATTCGTCGTTGACGTATACGGGTGCCAGAGATGCTCACGATCAAAAGCCATTAATTCATCAAGATCGTTCGATTCATTGGTATATAAAGCTTGGATCACCGGCTCGAGCAATGCATCGTCCATTTGGCCGTCCGTTTGATAATCAATGGTGGCTAAGAGCGGCACACCCGTGCGTTCACCCAAGGCTTTAAGTGACTTCTCGTTATTTTTTAAGAATCGCTTTTGATTTTCGACATCGTCGCCTGCACCCGCATCCAAATCGGTTTCTGGACGTACACGGTTAAGCACCATGCCGATAACGGATACACCTCGATTTTTCAGCGCTTCAAGACTTAAGGCGGCATGATTCAAACACCCCAGTTTATTGCCAACGACTAAAAGCGTCGGTAACTGCATCCTTTGCATGAAGTCAAGCATGGTTTCTTCAGAATTCAAAGGAACGAATAGGCCACCCGCCCCTTCTACTAAAAAGGCGTCGGTATCAATTGACTGATTGGCAAAACTTTGCATTAAAGCGTCAATCGTTAAAGTCTCACCCGAAAGTTCTGCTGCTAAGTCGGGCGAACAAGCCGGTTCGTAAGCTTTTAAAACTAGGGCTTTTGCGCCCGTTTGAAGATACTCGGAGACGTCCGGCGCCATCAAACCTTGTGCGTTTTTCACACAACCGGTTTGAACGGGTTTAATGGCCGTAACGGTTTTCTGATGCTTTAAAAGTCGTTTTAAAAGTGCAACGGTGACTGACGTTTTACCGACATCGGTATCGGTTCCCGTAATGAATAAACCTCGCATCTTTTCTTACCTTTCACCATGAAATTCTTGATGGGCAGTAGTTTGCCACAGAACGCCTTCTTTCTCGAACTTTGTTATCTTCGCTAACAAATCCAAACAGGTTCTCGGTACTCACATTGATAGAATGAAATGACGTCAACAACAATCCATGGTCGAGTCGACCGAAGGAGCAAAAACATGAAAAAACTAACAACCCTAGCCCTTATTGCCGGCACGGTTGGCCTCTTAGTGGCCTGTACGAGTGACACGGATCCGTCCGAGAGCAACTGCAAAATCGATCACATTCAAGACGTCGCCAAAACGCAAGGCCTTGATAAAGCCATGACGTTAAGCCAAGCCTGTATCACCAAGGGCTATCAAGACAGCATGGAATGGTTAGAAGACCGAAAGGATGAAGCTCAAGACGTCACGCAAGACTTGAAAGAAAAAGGAGAAGAACTCAAGGATAAGGGCTTGGAGCTCAAAGACAAAGTTGTTGACTTCTCAAAAGAAACCGTTGAAAAAGGCAAGAAACTCATGCAATAGTGAGTCCCCCCATTTGAAAAGCCCGACAAGCCAAAAAGTTGTCGGGCTTTTCGTTTATGCACGCAATGTATTTTGCGTCTTCGTTTTTAAACTTTCCTGCTTACATTTGTTTGCCAGAAGCGCTTTGTTATTACATCGAAATTCGATATGATTGTGAAGGTTAATTAGGAGACAATCATGATTCATGAATTAGACAAATCCCAAATCGAACAAACGATTCAAACGCAACCGATGTGTATCATCACGTTCGGTGCCCCTTGGTGCATTGACTGCCGTCGTGCAGAACCCTTCTACAAGCGTTTTTCTGAAGAGTTCACCGACGTGTATTTCACGCACATTGACGTGGGCGAACGCGGTGGAAACTGGCACGAAGAATTCAATTTGGCCCATATCCCGACCATGATCTTCTACAAAAATGGTGTTGAGGTTGATCGCATCGTTGAAGTTCAAACGCCGGGCGAATTGAAAGCTTTCATCGAACGCTGCAAGGCTTAATTAGGATCGAAGGTTTGAATCCCTCCCCTTCCGTCAGAATTTAGTCAAACCGTTGAAGTTCGTTCAGATTATTAACCCAGGTTTTTCACTAAATCTGGGTTAATTATTTCTGTAAAAATCGTCTCAGCAAGAGTTGTCTCTAGAAATGTACAGTCGTACCTGAGCGGACAGTAAATTCATATTTAACAGAGAACCATTATTGAATTTATTTCGAAGACCTGCATCGAAAATATCTAAATTTTGAGCAAGAGGCCGCATCTCTTCTTCAACAAATAAACTCCTTGCTCTTTGGTCGTAAACATACTGTGCCGCCAAGGCAATTTGGTCGGACTCGTTCTGAAACGAAGTAACCCAAAGACAATGCCACAATCGTTTAAATTCACGAAGTATTTGATCTTGATTTGACTGGTATCGCTCTTCTGGTTCTCTCATTAACCACCAAACACAAAGTGCTTGAACAACAAAAGGAACTTTACTGCCGTCAAAGTATTCAGAATCAGTTGTAATGCACGTTGGGTATAAATCACGCAAGACGGCTTTCAATAAAAACTTTATCTCCCTAATCTTTTCAGTTCCGATAAAGCCTTCATTACCCAACCATTGATTCTCTAATTTCCGAATTTTTGAATAAAGAGTAAATGGAGACTTCTTTGCCTCCGCAAATGCTGCTTCCATAACTGCAACAACCAATGGATTTGCCGCTAAGTCTTTTGAGAAATTAAAAATAAAGTTAAAGTTTCCTTTGTTAACTTGGCATGCAAGCCAAGAGACCACTGTATCTAGCGCTTCTTTTGAATTTTTCTCGATAACAATTGGTTGAGACTTATTTTGAAATACCTGTTCATAAAGTATTTCGGATGCCTCTTCTCCATACAACTGCTTGGTAATAGTCAAAAAACCACAAGGTTTTTCAGAACCCATAAGAGGCGAATGATTGATTAATTCCTTTATGAAAACAGCGATTAAATAATCTTGCTTCGTAAGATATACATTCTCAGTCGGCTTATCATTGTTTCCAAAAACACCTAATAATGCAGAAGCATTTGTATAAATCCAGCGAATAATCTCGTACGAATTCGTCATCATTTACTCCCTAAACCAACTGAGAACAGTTATGCTCGCAAAAAATTTCAATGGCTTAACTTATTTATTGAACAAATATGGCTACAAATTTATAGCTGAAAACGAAAAATGACATCACATCCTCTCACATATTCTATCTTCATCTGGTTTTTAATAATGATGCCAGTAACAAAACAAGAGTATTACGAAATAGATTTCTTGCTGGCTTAAATTGAATTTGAGATTCACCTTTCATGAAAAATCTTTTGATTTCATTGTGTTAATAGGTTTTTGCGGTAAGTTTTATTTTTTATTTTCAAGAAAATGAAAAATTTTTGTTGATTTGACTTGAAAATTTAAGATTGGCCCGTATAATTTCAACCTTGTCACAGACACCTTGGAAGGGTGGCAGAGTGGTTGAATGTACCGCCCTGGAAAGGCGGCATACGGTTATCCGTATCGAGGGTTCGAATCCCTCCCCTTCCGCCAGAATTCAAAAACGGACCTTCGCGGTCCGTTTTGCATTTCTACTTCAAAAATTCCTAACCAACCTCCAACACCTCGCCAATTCTCGTCGTATAACATTGCGACAAGTGCTCTCTTTTCATATTGGCGCTTTCCGACCACGCCGTCAGTCCCGTGCGAAGCGTGTTTCTGCCATAGAGCATTTGAAGTTGATCCATCACTTTCATGAGCTTTTGTCGCTTTTCGGTGTTCTCCGGCGGTTGATCAAAAAGGTCAACACAGAATTCTTCCTCTTCATCGACCAATTCCGACAAAATAACCCCGGCCTTTTTATACCCGACCCCTGAACGAAACGCGTGACTGACGATCAAATGCGCCAATTGGTTCAAAAGCAATGTATCCGTTGTCGGATATTTCAGTCGAACGGTTTTCTCAATGATGTGCTGTGGTTGATCGGTACGAAACCGGTCGGAATACACAAAGACCGTCAGGCAATAGGCCTTTGACTTTTGTTCTCTGAGGCGCCTTGTGGCCTCATCAATATGTTTGGCGAGTGCGCTCATGATGCCGGCAAACTCTTTGCAAGACCTTCCAAAAGACCGTGAACAGCAAATCTGCTGGCGATTGTCCGGTTCGATCTCCAGTTCAATGCACGGTACACCGCGCAACTCTTGTTGCGTTCTCAAAAGCGTCACTCCGAAATGTTTTCTCAATAGTTGCGAGTCCATCTCTCTTAAATCCAGCGCTGTAATGACCCCCATTTGCGCCAAGTGCATCGAAAGCTGTCGACCGACTCCCCAAATTTCTCCCACTTGAATGCTGGCCAAGGCTTTTGTTTGTCGCTCAGGCGTTAAATCGTCCCAATTGAAAACACCTTGAAGTGAGGGATACGTTTTGGCAATGTGATTGCAAAGTTTTGCCAACGTCTTTGTCGGACCAATCCCCACGCACGTTGGAATCCCCACCCATTTCAAAACACGCCGTCGAATGCTGTATCCCAACTCGGTCAAATCCGTCAAACCGGTTAAATCGGCAAAGCACTCATCAATGGAATAGATTTCCACGGAAGGGACCAAAGAAGCGATGGTGTTCATCATGCGAGAGGACATATCGCCGTAGAGTTCGTAGTTACTGGAAAAGACTTCGACACGGTGCTTTTCAATAATGTCTTTGACTTTAAATAAAGGCGTTCCCCGCTTTAATCCCAGCGCTTTTGCTTCTTTGGTCAGTGTTACGATACAACCGTCATTGTTACTCAAAACCACAACAGGACGACCGTTGAGTTTAGGCTGAAAGACCCTTTCACAAGAAGCGTAAAAGGTATTGCCGTCAATTAATGCATACATGATGATTTTTTCTTCTGATTAAATTAGAATAAGTATACAGAATCAAAATGGCGAAAAGAAATGGCTGAACAAAAGAAAAAAGGACGCGGTGGTGCTCGAATCGGTGCCGGGGCCAAACCCATAGGTGAGAAAACCATGGAAGCCAAGATTCAGGTTCGAGTCAGCGCTGAGCAGTACGAAGTCTTTAAGCAACAAGGCGGAAATCAATGGTTTAGAAGTCTCTTAACCAATCCTTCTGTTGCCAACAATGAAATGATTGACGGGTACGATCGCAACGAATTTGTACCGATTGAAATTGTGCGTTCTGCCTCAGTCCCTATGGGATTTTCTCCGGTACAAGCGGGCTTTCCGTCTCCGGCCGAACAATACAAAGATAAAGGGATCGACTTCAATGAATTGCTCATTGACAATGAAGCATCCACTTTTGTTTTACGAGCTCGAGGCGAATCCATGGTTGAAGCCGGCATCGATGAAGGTGACTTATTGGTGGTCGATCGCAGCCGAGAAGAGCGCGTGGGCGACATTGTGATCATGCAAGTCAATAATGAATTCACAGTGAAGCGCTTATTAAGGGATGCTAAAGGACAAGTGTATTTACACCCCGAAAGTCACTCCCCGCTTTACGCTGACATTTACCCCGATGAAAATGATGAGTGGATTTGTTTTGGTGTGGTGAGACACGTCATTAAGTCTCTTGGCAAATAGTTGCGAAAAAAGCCACCGCAAGCGCACTAATCTTTTGCACTCAGGGTGGCTTAAATTGCATATGACAGTCAACCCTAGATGCTCTCAATCAGAGAAATCAATTCGTGTCAAAGTTAGCAAAACCAAAAACACGAATCATTTAACCGTGGCTGATAACCAGTCTCGTGATATAGCCTGAGCGGGTATCCCCTGATTGCTTTGCCAAATAATCAAGACGTCTGAGAACTCTAGCCGATAAGGTAATATTCACTCGTTGTGCTTTATCTGAAAGGCTTTCAGGTTGAACGTCAACCACTCCAAAGAACCATCCTTTGAAGTCTTCTTGTTTAGAAATTTCGCTTATAGATGATGGCTGAGGGATAGCATGTCCTTCCTCCATCTCAAGCTCAATCCACCCCGAAATTGCCTCTTTTGCATTTTCGAAAGCTTCATCTAAAGTATCACCTGCGGAAAAACAACCAGGCAAATCAGGTACAACGACACCGTATGCGTGCTTATCATCACCAATTTCAATTGCAATTGGATATTTCATTGCGTTTCTCCTACTTGGGAAGTTGGACGGGAGATGCGAAATCTCCTGTCCAACCAACATTACTTAAGTTTTATACCTGTTTGGCGCTCTATCGCTTTCAAAGTTCCAATTGGTAAGTCTTTGTTTGGATGAGGAACACACGTAGGTCTTTGAACCCCATCCTTCCTGAAATACCAATGATCTCCTTTAGTTCAAATATGTCTCAAACCATTTTCCTCAAGCTTGTTGATAACCGTGGAACTATCCATGGTTGACTTCTAGTTACTCAATTAATGTGTATTATACACACTAGTTTTTAATAGAACATCTCACAAACTGCATTGAATCTACCTTCGTAATCACAACTTATCTGATCCAATCTTTATGTCCTTACACATACATTTAAGATTTTTCGTCAATCGTTGAGAACGGATGCGAAAAAGCCACCGCAAGCGCACTAATCTTTTGCACTCACGGTGGCTTTCAAAATCGTTTAAGTCAGCCTAGGAGAAGCACTCCTGTGCCCGATACAGACGACGTTGGAAAAGAGCGGTTGCGACCCAAATCAGCAAGAACCATCCAAAGAAAACAAGGCCAATGACCGGTACCGTAGCGTTCGTCACAAAGGTTCCGATGATAAACGAGGGGATACCGGTACCAAGGTAACCTGCCAAGTAAAGAGACGAAATCGTTTGAGCGCGTTCCGTTAAAGCCGCATCTTTTAAAAGTAACTTTAAAGAGAGTGAGCAAATGCCACCCATTACAAAACCGCACACACTAAGCGCCCCGATAAAAACGGCCGGCAATGCATACGATGCAGCAACAAACGTTAGAGTCCCCGTGATGAAATAGGTTGTTGCCAACGGGAAAAGCATTTTTTGAGGATTCAGTTTCCCACACAAAATACCGCCCAAGGCATTGGGGCCAATCAATAACAAGTAGGTCAACGCTGCATAGGCCGGAGACGGAACCCCGCCTGTAAACACTTCACTGCCCAACATGGCAGAAAAACCTTGGAAAAAGCATGTCAGTGCCCACGTGCCAATGAAACCGACGGCACATAACGGAAAGACACTCTTTGCTTTTTCCGAAACGCCGAATTTCGGGCGCAAAACTTCAACGATTGATTGCGTTCCGGGAGTAATGGTTTCCAATGCAAAATACGTGCAAATCAATACACCAACCAAGGCAATACTGAGCCCTTCAAACAAACCATTGACCGCTGCGGCACCGCCTTGCGCAAGAAATCCAACCAAAATGGTTCCGAAAGTAAACCCAATGCCGGGACCGGCGGAACTTAATGTCGTCCCTAACCACGTATGAGACTTGGGCGTTGTATCAACGGTCCAACTCATGGCAGCGCTCGTTGTTAAACCGGCATAAAGACCTTGCAAAAATCTTCCCCAGATAATCGTTGAAGCGCTCTCCGGATTCACAAAGCAAAAGCAAGAAACGATGCCCAAAATCAACGAAAGCATGACCGTTCGCTTTCGCCCCAAAGCATTGGACAATCGGGAGAAAAACAGTAAAACAGCTAGGCAGCCCCCAACATAAGCAAATACCGTCATCGTCACTTCAAACGTTGAAAATGACAAGACTTGAGTCCACATGGCAATCAATGGGACAGGAAAAGAAGAGGCTGCGAAACAAATAACAACACAAAGGGTTGCGAGAATAAACGTTAAAAAACGATGAAGAGATGAACTTGCTGATGTCATATTCACTCCAAAAATTAAATAAGCATCGCAAGTGTAACGAGAGACCTATAGATGATAAATATCAAAAAATCTATTTAACATCACGATTCGTCTAAATTTAACCGTTCTTTTGAAATTCCTGCAATCGACTGCTGATAACGCTGGCCTGCAATAGTTTGCACTCTGATGGGGGCAACCCCATCACTCTTTTGAACACTGCCGTAAAGTGAGCCGAAGAACTAAATCCCAAACGAGCCGCGGTTTCTTTTACGGACAAGTTTTCTTCTCTTAATAATTTGCAGGCACAAGAAATTCTCCACTGCGTCAAGTACTTAAGGGGAGGTACTCCCAAAAGTTCTTTAAACTGAGCGGCAAAACCGGCTCGAGACATATTGGCAATGCTTGCCAAACTTTCCAGACTCCAATCCCTCTCCGGATTGCCGTGCATGGCAGAAAGCACTCGAAAAATCGGAGGTGATTTCAAGGCTTGAAAAATCCCCGGTTTTTCCGAAGCTACCGGAGAATTAATCCACGTTCGAATGATTTCCAACAAAACCAACTGCATGAAATGCACGGACATCAAAGAACTTCCCGGTTGAGGACTAAGAATTTCCGTATGCAGTGCTTGCATTAACCAATGAAGTCGAGAAGACTGTGGCGTATCGTTTGAAATCAAAATGCTAGGGGGCAAACTCTCAACGAAGGTTCCAGAGGCAGATGGATCTAATGTCATCTTCCCGCCCAACATCACAATCTCATCCCCGCCGTAATTCGCTAAACCATTTTCTACCGTATAAGGCGTCTCTTGTGAGGATTTCACGGCATTGCCGGGCTTTGCCGTCAGAATAAAAGACATCGGACGCGTTAAAAGCAAAAGTTTTCCCGAATCCAACTCTGTCCAATCGGATTCTTCAGTCTGTGCATCCCCCGTGGGCTTGAAAAATAGACGGCCACTTCGGACAGCCAATAACTTCATCCCATCAAAAGGCGGAAACTCAATGGCGAAAGTTGATCCCGCCTTGATTCCCGTGGTTATATAACTCTTCACGGATAGGGCCGTCAGGATTTGCGATAACGCGTCCATAGCAAAACTCACCTTTGTTCAACCAATGCGACTATTTGGATATTCTAACCGTGATGATTACAGAACTTATCAAGTTCAAAAAAAATTAATCCAAACGAACCTTGTCGAACCCCCTATCCCTCAGTAGAATGAATTTCTTGGTTTTCCCTTAAGAACTAACCCTAATATAAAGAAAGGAGGGACTGTGTCGAGTGCAATCCCCAAAAATCCCCCCGGTCAAGCTCTCACGATGTGGGCTTACCTTATCGCTATCGTCTTTGGCGTTTTAAATGGCCTTTGGGGCCCGGACGTCTTTTTAGCGTTAGCCGACTTCTTAGGAACGATCTTTATTCGTCTCTTTAAGTTCATCAGTATCCCGATCATTGCGGTTTCGATCATTGCAACGCTTGCGCGCGTTTCTCAATCGAGCCAATCGGGGAAAATCTTCCGTCAAACGCTTTTCTACACCCTTTTTACGACGGTGTTGGCAGCGTCCCTGGCTGCTGTCCTTTATTGGATTTTCGCTCCTGAAAACATTGCTGCCAACAACGCACAAACGATTGCGAAAGTCACGGAACACTCTTACCTTGAATACGTCAAGAGCATCGTTCCTGATAATTTCATTGCGCCGTTTCTTTCTGCCAATGTGTTATCTGTGCTTTTGGTCTCGGGTGCCATTGGCTTAGCCATTGCTAAGCTTCCTCGCCAAAGCAAAGAACAAGAAACGTTGATGGCCTTTTTCGAAGGCGCTCAACAAGTGCTTTTCGTTCTCGTTCGTTGGCTCATTAAGGTTTTGCCGTTGGGGATCTTTGGTTTCATCACGGCGCTTGTGATCGAAATGAAAAATGGAGTCGCCATCGGAGGCTTGGGCACTTACTTCGCAACGATCTTAACGGCCAACATTTTGCAAATGTTCGTCGTCTTACCGTTGTTGCTTCTCATAAAGGGCTTAAACCCCGTGCGTGTCTTTAAGGGGATGAGTCAAGCCTTGGTGGTGGCCTTTTTCTCTAAGAGCTCTGCCGGTACGCTCCCCGTCACGATGAATTGTACGGAATCCAATTTAAAGGTTCGCTCGTCGGTCTCACGTTTTGTGTTGCCGATTTGCACCACGATCAATATGAATGGTTGCGCGGCCTTTATTTTGGTCACGGTGATTTATCTCATGCAAAACGCCGGTGCTGACATCACGCCCATGATGATGCTCACGTGGATTTTAATTTCCACGATTGCCGCCGTCGGTAACGCCGGTGTTCCCATGGGGTGCTTCTTCTTGTCAGCGAGCCTTTTGGCCAGCATGAACGTTCCCATTATTTTGATGGGCGTCATTCTTCCGATATATGCCGTGATTGACATGGTGGAAACGACCTTAAACGTTTGGTCTGACAGTTGCGTGTGCACGATGGTCAATAAAGACCTCTACGAATAGTTCACGCCGCGATTAGCAAACTTACTTGAGCCACTCAAAAATACCTTGAGTGGCTCTTGTTTTTCTTGAGAAAAAGGTCGACAATCCATCCTCCATTTCTCATTATATTTTCGGTGGTCTATGATCTCTTTTCGCTCTCCTGCCGGTGCTACGCTTATCGGTCTTTTTGCGCCCATTATGTGGGGCGCGAGCGTGTCGTTGGTTCGAGGAATCGCCGAAAATTTTGGTATTGCCCAAGGGCAGTGCCTGCTCTATTTAGTGGCTGCCGTCAGTCTTTTCTTCTTAGTGGGTTTGCCGAAATTTGAAAAGATGCCCAAGCGCTACAAATACTTCGGTATTGCGGTTGCGAACTTCTCCACCATCTGCTTTTGTTTGTCGCTTTACTTCTCTGACGGCGGCACGCAAACCATGGAAGTCGGCATGGTTAACTACTTGTGGCCGACGATGACCATTGTCTGCGCCATTGTCTTTAACGGGCAACGTGCTCGCGCTTGGATTGTGCCTGGGGCTTTGATGAGTTTTTGCGGAATCTTTTGGATTCTCAGTAACGGTAACCCTTCTATTTCAGACTTCATTGCGCACTTCAAGCTCAACCCCATCAGCTACATTTTGGCCTTTTTCGGCGCTCTGAGTTGGTCACTCTTTTGTAGCATGACTCGCGCTTGGTCTCACGGTCAAAACTGCAGTACGTTGATTTTCTGCATTGACTGCATGCTCTTTGCAGGGCTTTGGCTAGCCGGGGTCGGTGGGTCGCCCGAGGTCACACTCAAAGGAACCTTGAGCGTTTTAATCGGAGGCCTTACCTCCGGTCTTGCCTATGCTGCATGGACGCACGGCACGATTAACGGTAACATGACCGTATTGGCCATTGCCTCTTACTTCACTCCGGTGATTTCCTGCGTTTTTGCTTCCTTTTGGATTGGCGCGGAGCTCACCTACAGTTTCTGGCAAGGCGTGAGTTTCGTTGTGCTTGGCTCTCTTATTTGTTGGCACGCCACTTGGGACAAAGTCCAAAAACCGCTCAAAAATGACAAAGAACAAAAAGCCCACTAAAGAAACATCGCCCCAAACCTTGATGGAAGGCGTGGGGCGACTCTTTGCCTTAGTGATGCTTTTGCTCAGAGGCTTAGCGATCGGAGCGATTTGCTTTTTTATCTGGCGCTATATCGAACCTCTTATTCACTGATCATTTAAAAAGCTTTAATCTCAAAGCGTTCATCACCACAGAGGTTGATGAAAGCGCCATGGCCGTGCCGGCAATCATGGGCGAGAGCATGGGGCCATCAAAGAGCGCATGCAAAAGCCCCATCGCCACAGGGATTCCCAAAATGTTATACCCGAAAGCCCAACCGAGGTTTTGATAGATGTTGCGTAACGCTGCTTTAGATAAACGCAAGGCGGTCAACACCGATTCAAGGCCATGACGCATCAAAATCAAGTCACCGGCCTGCGCACTCACGTCCACCCCTTCGGCCACGGCAATACCGGTATTGGCTTGGGCAAGTGCCGGCGCATCGTTTAAACCATCGCCCACCATGGCCACTTTCAAGCCCTTGGCTTGAAGCTCACCAATGATTCTTGCCTTGTCTTGAGGTAGCACTTCTGCATGCACTTCTTCAATGCCCAAGGTCTGCGCAATACGCTCGGCCGTGTTGCGATTATCCCCCGTGATCATCAACGTACGAATACCCAATTGATGCAAGGCTTTAATCACTTGATTGGATTCCGGACGCACAACGTCACTGATCGCAAAAATTGCGGCCAATCGTTGATCTCGCGATAACAAAAGCGCGGTCTTCGCTTCTTTTAAGAGTTCTTCCAAGAAAGGCCTCCCTTCGGCAATGTCCACGTTCATCTCATGCATTAAACGCACGTTACCTAAAAGAATTTGATGGCCGTCGACTTCAGCACCAATCCCCATGCCGGGATAAACCGTGGGTTGAACGTCCAACACCTCGCGTGTATTGGCCTTGGCAAACGCTTTACCCAACGGATGTTCACTGCGCGTTTCCACACAATCGGCCCACCAAAGAGCATCGCTTTGAGTGACAGAACCAAAAGTCTTCGTTTGCAAAACTCGCGGTTCACCCAAAGTTAACGTCCCCGTTTTATCAAATGCCACAACATCGACCTTGGCGGCCATTTCAAGGGCTGCCGCATTTTTAATCAGAACGCCCAACTGGGCACCACGCGCCGTTGCGACCATGATCGAGGTGGGCGTGGCTAACCCCATGGCGCACGGACAAGCAATCACCAAAACGCTGATCATTGCCTTCACGGCTAAAGAAAGCGGTTCATCGGAGAAAATCGCCCAGGCGAAAAAGGTCAACAAGGAAAGCGCCATGACGGCGGGCACAAAGTAAAAACTCACGCGATCGGCAAGTGAGGCAACCGGCGCTTTTGTGCCTTGAGCGGAACGCACCATACGAATCATTTGCGCTAAAACCGTATCGTTGCCCAAGTGCGTCACTTTGAGAATTAAGGGGTTGGAGCCATTGACGCTGCCCGCAATCACCTTGTCACCCAACGTTACCGCCACTGGCAGTGCTTCACCCGTTAAAAGCGAAGCATCGACCTCACTTTGCCCCTCTACGATTTCACCGTCAACCGGGATGCGTTCACCGGGCTTAACCAACACTTGATCGTCCAAGCGAAGCGTCTTAATTTCCACTTCCGTTGCTTGACCGTTTTCCCAACGTCTTGCCGTTTGAGGCACTAAGCGAATTAAGGAGCCTACGGCTTCGCTCGCATGGCGCTTCGAACGAGCCTCCATGTATTGGCCAATAGAGATCATTGCCAACAAAACGCCTGCCGATTCAAAGTAAAGGTTATGAACGGCCGCAACGTCGCCTGCCACAATCGTCACCCAAGAGTAAAGCGAATACAAAAAGGCTGCGCCCGTGCCCACGGCCACAAGGCTATCCATGTTAGGCGCGCCGTTAAATAAACTCTTTAACCCGTCACGATAAAAGTGTCGACCAAAATACAAAATGGGCGCTACCAAAATCAATTGCAACGTGGCAAATCCGGTCGCTTGCGTATGAGGATCAATAAAAGACGGCAAGGGTAAGCCCATCATTGAACCCATGGAAACATACAAAAGAACCGTTGCCAGCAAAATCATCGGCCAAAGAGCTTTGAGCTGTTGACGAAGATCGTCCACCGCCTTTTGCTGATCTGCCTGCCAAGCCGCCACCAAGTCTTCATCTTCATCGAGTACGGCACCAAAGCCCAACTTCTGAATCTTGGCAATGATGGTGTTTAACGCCGTCTCACGATCCTCTTCACCCAATAAAACGCTTGCACGGTTCGTCGGCAAACTCACGTTAATCGACTTGACGCTCTCGAGCTTACCCACCACGCGTTCAATACGTGATGAGCAGGCGGCGCAATGCATACCACTAATTTTCAGATCGACCCGCACGTCAGCCATGACGGACTCCTTTGACTATCAACTAATGTGCACTCTACACCTTAAAGTTACTTTAAGGTTGCAAGTAATTGTAATGTTTTATTTGAGAATGAATCTCATTTGATATAATTCTAGAGAAAAGTTCTTTTGGAGACAAAAAAAATGAACAAGATTCAAGTTGAAGGTATGCACTGCCAAAATTGTGTTGCTGCGGTTAAAGAAGCGCTCGAAGCCCTTCCCGGTGCCAAGGGTGTGACCGTTGATTTGGCCACCGGCGAAGCCCGCTGGGAAGCCATGGGCGTTGACATGCCGAAGGTGAAAGAAGCCATTGAAGACATCGGGTTTGGCGTGGCTTGCGAAGAAAAGACCTGTTGCTGCTGTCGCCACAAATAACATCAAAACAAAGGCCTGCTGAGGCGATATGCTCCAACAGGCCTGACTTAACTAAGCTTTCTAAAAAGAATCGGCTTAGTAGTTTTGTGCCAACACTTCAAAGTGGGCTTGCGGGTGAGCGCAGACCGGGCAGAGTTCCGGAGCTTGCTTACCGAAGTGGATATGACCGCAGTTGTTGCACTTCCACATCACGTCACCGTCACGCGTAAAGACCATACCGCCCTTAACACGTTCCAACAACTTCAAATAGCGAGCTTCGTGTTCTTTTTCCACGGCACCAACGCCTTCGAACAACACAGCGATATCTTCAAAACCTTCTTCGCGAGCTTCACGGGCCATGCGTTCATACATATCGGTCCATTCGAAGTTTTCACCATTGGCAGCGTCTTGTAAATTCACTTCAGTGGTCGGCACTTTGCCGCCGTGCAAGAGCTTGAACCAAAGCTTGGCGTGTTCTTCTTCATTCTTTGCCGTTTCAGCAAAAATATTGGAGATTTGAACGTAGCCGTCTTTCTTGGCTTGGCTAGCGTAGTAGGTGTACTTGTTACGAGCTTGAGATTCGCCTGCGAAAGCATCCCACAAGTTCTTCTCGGTCTTGGTACCTTTGAGTTCCATAATGATTTTCTCCTTAGAAACAGAATGAATTCCTGCCATCTATATTAAGTGATTTGGAGAAAAGATGGGGCTGAAAGATTAAAGAAAGTTATGGGTGCAATAGTTTGCAACACTATTGCCGGCGGCAGAAACAAAAAAAGGAACCTCACGGCTCCCTCTTGAAAAAAATCTTAAGTGGTGCGCCGGGTAGGATTCGAACCCGCGACCCCCTGGTTCGTAGCCAGGTACTCTATCCAACTGAGCTACCGGCGCACTTAAGAATTCGGTATTTTAATGTTATTTTCGTTTTTGTCAAATTAGAAGTTACCCTTAATACTAATGGAAAGTCTTTAATAATCAATCAGATAGGTAAAAGTGACTATATAAAATAGAAATGTCCTTAATTTTCAATGAGTTAAGATTTTACTTACTTTTTAATTGTTAAGACCTTGCTTAAAAGCAAAGAACGCTCGGATTCCCCGAAAAAAGGCAAAAGATTTGGTTAACATCATTCGAGTGAGTGAAAAACTCTCATTACCGACTGATTATAAAAAACCAACAGTCGGTCGCATAACTTAACAAATAAAGAGGAGCTGTTATGCAATTGAAACGTACTTTATTGGCCACTGCTTTGTTGGCCGCTAGTGCTACCGCCATGGCTTTGCCGAACGTTGAAGTTTTGGCTACGGGTGGTACGATCGCCGGTGCCGGTCAATCCGCTACGGGTACGGCCTACACGGCAGGTAAGGTTTCTGTTAACCATTTGGTCGCTGCCGTTCCGGCATTGGCTGAAGTTGCTAACGTCATTCCGAAGCAAGTTGTTCAAATCGGTTCTCAAGACATGACCGATGACGTTTGGTTGAAGCTCGTTAAGACGATTAACGAAGACTGCAACAAGGTCGACGGTTTCGTGGTTACCCACGGTACGGACACGATGGAAGAAACGTCTTACTTCGTTCATTTGACGGCTAAGTGCAACAAGCCGATCGTTTTCGTCGGCGCTATGCTCCCGTCTACCGGTTTGTCTGCTGACGGTCCGAAGAACCTCTACAACGCTGTTGTTGTTGCCGCTAGCAAGGAAGCTGCTAACCGTGGCGTGATGGTTGCTATGGACGACAAGATCATCGGTGCTCGTGACGTTATCAAGACCAACACGACCGCTGTTGAAACGTTCCAAGGTGCTAACTTCGGCACGATGGGCTACATCTTCAACTCCAAGGTTCACTTTGGTAACACGCCTGCAACGCCGCACACCACCAAGACGCCGTTTGACGTTTCTAAGTTGAACGCTTTGCCGAAGGTCGGTATCGTTTACAACTACTCCAACGTTCCTGCTGAACCGCTTCAAGCTTTGTTGAAGGCAGGCTACAAGGGTATCGTGACGGCTGGTGTTGGTAACGGTAACATCCACAAGAACATCTTCCCGATCCTCGAAAAGGCTGCTAAGGACGGTGTCGCCGTGGTTCGTTCTACGCGCGTTCCGACCGGTTCTGCCACGAAGGCTGCTGAAATCGATGACGCTAAGTACGGTTTCGTTGCTGGTCAATACTTGAACCCGCAAAAGGCTCGTGTGCTCTTGCAATTGGCTTTGACGAAGACGAGCGATCCGAAGAAGATCCAAGAATACTTCGACAAGTACTAATCAGCTAGCTGATTGAGTCAATCCCCGGCCTCTTTTGGGAAGCCGGGGAATTTTTTTCCCGTACAATTACCCCATGCAATCTCAATACGTCGGGCGCTTTGCCCCATCCCCTACCGGTCATCTTCATCTGGGAAGTCTTGCAGCAGCCATTGCAAGCTTTGTGGATGCGCGTGCGCACAACGGTCGTTGGCTTATCCGCATCGAAGACGTTGATCAAACTCGCTGTAAAAAGGAGTGGGCGCAAAGTATTCTTGAGACATTAAAACGACTTGAGATGCCGAGCGACGCGCCGATTATCTTTCAAAGCGATCGAGTTGATCGCTATGAAGAAATTCTTGAAAAACTCAAACGTGACGGTCACGTTTTTGGATGCTCTTGCTCACGCTCCGACATTAATAAAGCCAACATCAATAGCACCAACCCCAATCACTACCCGGGCACGTGCCGAGCGGGCACAGTTCAACCCATTCGTGCTTGGCGCTTTTTAACCAACCATACCCCGATCACCTTTACCGATCGATGGATGGGCCCCTTCACACAAGACGTTGAAAAAGAAGTGGGCGACTTCGTGATTAAACGCGCCGACGGGCTTTTTGCCTATCAATTGGCGGTCATTGTTGACGATCACGATCAAGGGATTAATCACATCGTCAGAGGTGCCGATCTTATCGACAACACGGCGCGCCAAATTGCCATCTATCGCGCTTTGGACTTCCCCGTTCCTCACTACATGCACATTCCTTTGGTCTTAAACGATCGAAGTGAGAAATTAAGTAAACAAGCCGGTGCTACGCCACTCACGGATGACTTATTGGCGCAGTGTGAATGGGTCTGGACTTTCTTTGGATTCCCCAGAATTGGTGCCAAATCGCTTGATGCGTTTTATCGCGTGGCCACCGAGCAGTGGCAAGAGCGTTTTGAAGTGTTATAACAGTTAACTCACTTGAGAACTTCCCCTATATCGTCACCAAAATTTCAGTACGATAATGACAACGTTCTTTGATTAAAAGGAAGTTTTCAATGTTGAATCAATACATCCAAGAAGCCGTCGCCAATCGCCGTGCTATTCACCGTCGCCCCGAAGAAGGTTGGACGGAATTTGAAACGATGTGGCTTGTCTGCCGCCAACTCAAAGACTGGGGCATCCCCTATTTGGTCGGCACGAAAGTGATCAATCCCCAATTCGTCATGGGTCGCAATGAACAATTGGTAAAAGACGCTATTGCTCGCGCCGTCAAACAAGGCGTTCCGCAATCTTTCATTGATGAGTGTGAAGGCTACACGGGTGCTGTTGCCATCATTGATACGGGTCGTCCCGGCCCCACGACGGGTTTCCGTTTTGACATGGACGCACTCCCCGTTCGTGAATCCACCGATCCCAGCCACTTGCCCGCCAAACTCGGTTTCGCGAGCGAACGCCCGGGTCTCATGCATGCTTGTGGCCACGACGCTCATACCGCCACGGGTTTAGCCCTTGCTCACTGGATCGTTGATCACAAAGATGAACTTTGCGGCAAATTTAAAATTTTGTTCCAACCGGCCGAAGAAGGTGTTCGCGGTGCTCGTCCGATGTCTGAATCCGGCATTTTGGACGATATCGATTGGTTTGTCGGCAGCCACGTGGGCGGCTCCTGCAAGAGCGGTGAAGTCGCTGTGATGGACGGGGGCTTTTTAGCTTCTTCTAAGTTTGACATTACCTTTAAGGGCTTGGAAGCTCATGCCGGTAATGCTCCTCACAAGGGCCACAGCGCTCTTGTGGCAGCAGCATGCGCTACGATGATGATTCAAGGCATTCCCCGTCACGGTGACGGTGACTCCCGTGTGGCCATCGGTAAGTTGGTTGCCGGCGAAGGTCGAAACATTGTTGCTGCTCACGCCACCATGCAAATGGAAGTGCGTGGTGAAACGCAAGAAGTCAATGACTTCTTGGCTGATAATGTTGAACACATCATTGCCGGTGTTGAAAAAGCCTATCAAGTGGAAGCCAAGATTGAACGCGTGGGCGAAGCCTCAACGCTCGTTCCCTGCCCGAAACTTTACGATAAGTTAGAAGAAGCCATGCACGATGTCCCCGACATCAAAGTGTTGCCGCGTACGCACGCTGCTTCCGGCTCTGAAGACTGCTCTTGGCACATCCGTCGCATTGCCAATCACGGCGGTCAAGCTGGTTTCTTCATGTTCGGTTGCGAACATAAGGGTCACCACCGTCCTGACTTCGATGTGCAAGATGAAACGAACTTGCCGGTGGCTTTGAAGGTTTTTGTGAGCTTTGCGAAAAAAATTAATGCTAAGGCTTAATCATTAACGCAAATGCCCAACAAGGCGATACACTCTCTCTACAGGCTTCAAGTCTGTAGAGAGATTTTTTTGGAAGCGTTATGCAACGAAGCACACTTTTTGAACAAGTCAAAACCCTCATCATCCGAAAAATACGTTCGGGCGAATATGCGCAAGGAACCATGATTCCCAACGAGTTGGAACTCGCGGACATCTTTAACGTCAGTCAAGGGACCATTCGTCGTGCCTTAAAAGAACTTGTTCAAGACGGTATTTTGATCCGTCAACAAGGCAAAGGAACGTTTGTTGCCAGCTTTACCAAAAATTTGGAAAACCTTCGTGAGCGTATTAATTGGTTTTATCCTGACGAAGAGGAAGTTGTCACGCGCCAAGCGCACTTGGTCAGTTTTGAAGTTCTTGAACGCGTCAGTCCCAAAATCTCTGCATTGATGCAATGCTACGACGAGCCAATCATCCGAATCCGTCGCGAACTCTCTTATGGCGAAAACAAAAAGGTTTCCGCTTTTGATGATATCTATCTCAGACAAAAAGACTTTCCGACTTTAACCGAACAAGTTTTTCTCGATAACGAAAATCGAAACCCTTACATCCTTTACGAGGAACTGTATGGACTTTTTATCGTTGCCATGGAAGACAAAGCTAAAGCGGTTTTACTTAATCCCGAACAAGCCAAAAAGGCAGGAGTCGGCTTACCCTATCCTGCCATTTGTCTGCAAAGACGCTCTTATACCCTTGGTGGAAAACTTGTGGAGTTGCGCTTCATCGTTAATGTGATGGATGACCAACACATGCTCCTAAGAAGCGCAAACCTCGACTAAAGCTTGATGTAGCCAACGCCCTCGCGAATCTCAATTTCTGTGCCATAAGGTTCTGACAGTGTTTGAACATAACGAAGCGTCTCTTCATCTTGACTTAGCTTGGGCAACCCTCGTTGAGCGCGAGAGGCTTTCATCCCAAGGTCAATCGGGTGCAATTTCACTGAAGTAATCTTCCCGTTTTCCATTTCCCAAGAGGGCACTACGGCCTGCCAGATTTCGGGATGCACAGGGAATCCGATCGTGTTATTACGACTGCGGTTGTCCATGTATTCGCCTACTTTCATATCCAAGGGTAAACGTTGCTCAATAAACGCGTCTGCCGGCTGAACGGCCGTGGTTTCCGTCTCAAAGATAAAATTGCCCAAACTGTAGAAAATAACACCTCCGCCATAGACTTCAATACCACGAAGTTCATGAGGGCCATGACCAATGATGACGCTGGCACCGGCATCGATACAAGCTCTTGCAAAAATTTCATGAAATTGTGCCGGTATTTTGGTGTCCTTACCCGACATTTCGTGAACATGAAGGCTCACCAACACAATATCGGCTTGACGTTTGGCTTCACGGATTTCGTCCAAAATGCGCGTCATATCGCCTTCATGAGGTTTCGTTTCAATGAACGTTTTCTCATCACGAACAAACTTCATCTGGCCAAAGGGCATCGTACCCTCTTTAATTGGTGGCAAGTAACCGTAAAGAATTTTGTGTTCGATGGGCCAATTTACGAGCGTCACCCTGGCTAATTCTTTAACCATTTCAAAGTGTTCCGCCGTTACGTGATAAGTCACCGAATGTCGCAGAGGGTTTAAACCGGGGCGACCGATCATGCAACTGGTTTGAGCACCGGCGCGAGCAGCAGGGTCAAAAGATGTCGTCACACCAATCATCGCTACGCGAGCGTGAGTTGTTTCGAGATAACAAGGGCGAGAGGCTTCTTGAAGGTTGTTACCGGTACCGGCAAACAACATGGAACGCTCTTTTAAATGACGAATGGTTGCTTGAATCCCGCCTTGACCGAAGTCGCCCGTGTGATTATTAGCCGTGTTAAAAACGTTAAAGCCAAAATTTTTCATGTCATCAAGCATTTCCGGATCGGTCATCGCCCACGTTCCACCACTTGAAGCTGACGGGAAACCCTCTTGGTTATGGAAGGTCATTTCAAGATTGGCAAAACGCACATCGTGACTTACGATTAAATCACGCAGTTGTTCATAGCCTTCATAACCATTCTCTCCGATATGACGAGTAATAAAGCTATCGCCCGTCGCCACAAAAGTTGTCCGTTTCATAAAGCACCTCTGTCCATCTAATAACGAAAAGATTGAATAACTATATAACGCTCTTTGCTTGCGAAACAGTTAACTGAGTTACTTTGTTCAACGTCCATTCAAAGACTAATCTGTCTCTTATCAAACTTACCCGATGGAGACTGTCATGTGGGATATCCTCTTAAAAAATGGTCATGTTGTGGACCCTGCCAACAAACGCAACGGCATCATGGATGTCGCTATCGAAAATGGCAAAATCGCAGCGGTTGGAACGAATTTGTGCGGTAAAACGAAAGCGGTTGAAGATTGTTCAAATCGCTATGTATTTCCCGGCATCATTGATGCTCATATGCATTTGGGTTCTGTCTATGGCTCTCCCTATGGAGCTCGTATGACCGCGCTTTCGGGCGTAACTACCTGCTTGGACATGGCAGGGCCTTTATCTGAAGTGCTTCAAGATGGTCACAAAACGGGCGCCGGTCTGAATGTTGCCGTCCTTGACCGTATGGAACCCTCGGAATTATGGGGAACAGACACGCCAACCCGAGCGCAAATTGCCTCTTACATTGATGAGCAAACCCAAGCCGGTGCCATCGGCATCAAGTTAGTGGGTGGCCATTGGCCGTTATCGGTTCAAGCCTGTCGAGACACCATTGAGCTTTGTAATGAAAAAGATGTCTATGTCGCATGGCACGCCGGTTCAACCACGGCACACTCCGACATCAACGGTATGAAAGAAGCCGTTGAAGTGACGGACAACATGCGACTTCACCTTGCTCACATCAATTCCTATTGCCGCGGTCGCGTATATAACCCTGAAGTTGAAGCCTCTGAAGCTCTTGAACTCTTGAAAGCGCATCCCAGAATTTGGTCTGAAGCCTATTTGAGCCCCTTAAACGGGACGCACCTTTCATGTGACGAAAAGGGCCAAGTTCTTGATCACGTCACCAAAAACTGCCTTGAAAGTTTCAACCTCCCCGTCTCCTTTGAAGGCATTCAAATGGCCTTTAAGTCCGGCATTTTGAAAACTTTGAAAGACACGGGTTACATCACAGAAATATTGGAAGGCGACGAAGGGATGCAACACTGGATTGAAAAAGGCACCACAAATGTTGTCGGCTGCTTCCCCGTGAATTCCGCCATTTCTCGATTAATGTTGGCGAGCTCGAAACGGGACGATGGCTCATTTGTGGTTGATGCCATGTCCACCGATGGCGGGTGCATTCCTCGCAATGTGATTATTCCGATGGGATTGGCCCTTGTTGATTTTGGTGCCATTTCTCTGTCCGAATTTGTTCTGAAAGCCAGTCTTAACGCAGCCCGTCACTTACGCCTTTTTGATCGCGGGCACTTCAGCGACGGGGCTACTGCCGATATTACGATCGTCGATAAACAAAGCAATTTAGCCGTTCAAACCTTCATTGACGGGAAGATCAACATGAAAAACGGTGTTCTTTACGGCAATGACACACGCTTTATCACAACTGAGGCAGGTGCTAGTGCATTAAAGGATTTGGGCTATCAAACCATCGTTATCGATCTGGCTCAAGACGAGCCTCAACGAATTAAAGCCTGATGGAGTGCATCATGACAATAACATCTTGGATTGCAGTGGCCGTGATTATCTTAACCATCACGGCGTTACTGAAGAAATTTGAAGTTCGGGTCACATTGCTGACCGCAGGCATTCTCTTGTGCCTCATCTCGTTAAACCCGATGGCCGCTTTAAATCAATTTGCCAAAATGATGACGAGCGCCAGTCTTGTTCAATCCATCACGGCAGCAATGGGTTTTGCCTTTTTGATTAGTTTCACAAAAGCGGACATTCACTTGGTTTCGCTACTGGCCAAACCGCTCAAAAAACTTGGGGTATTGCTGATCCCCGCTTGCACCATTGTCACGCTCATCGTCAATACGGCAATTCCCAGCGCCTCAGGTTGCGCCGCCGCTGTCGGCGCAACGTTAATCCCTATCATGATCCGTGCAGGCATCCGCCCTGTGGGTGCGGGCGCAGCGGTTTTAGCCGGTACCATCGGGTCGTTTCTTAACCCCGGTTCGCCTCATCAAAATATGGTGGGGTCTTACGTCGGCATCAGTGGCATGGAATTCATTCTTGCCAACATGACCACCTACATGGTTCTTTGGGGCATTAGTGTTGTCATGATTACGGTGACCGAGTTTTTCCTCGGTGACCACAAAGGACAAGAAGAGTCGGAAACCCTCGCTGGTCAAGAAACCTCAACGATTGAAAAGGTTAAATACCATTGGGCGATCGCTCCGCTCGTGCCTCTCGTTGTGCTAATTCTCGGCAACACCTGCTTGCCGGCACTCAAGATGGGCGTTGCTCAGGCCATGGTCATTGGTGCAATCTATACGATTCTCGTGACGCAAACGCATCCGGCAAAAGCCACCAATCAATTCTTCCAAGGCTGCGGCAAGGGCTTTGCCGATGTTGTCAGCATCATTATTTCGGCGAGCGTCTTTGCCATGGGACTTCAATCGGCAGGTTTAATTCAAGTTCTCATCGAACTGTTAAAACAGTCCAGTGATTTTGCTCGCTGGGGTGGTGTCATTGGCCCTTATTTAATGGCAATTTTGGTGGGTTCCGGAGATGCCGCAACGATGGCCTTTAATGAAGCCGTTACGCCTCATGCGCAAAGCTTTGGTTTAAGTGTTATCAGTCTTGGCAACCTCGCCTATGTGGGTGGTGCCCTCGGTCGTACCATGAGTCCCATTGCGGGCGTGGTGATCGTGATTGCCGGTTTGTGTCAAAGTAATCCCATTGATATCGTCAAACGAACCGCACCTGGCATGATCCTTGGTGTCGTAACGTTACTGATCTTCTTCTAATTCTCAGTATCTAAACGAGGTTTCGAGCATTTTTGATCGAAACCTCTTTTTCACATTAAGGTAGCAAAAATTAAATTTTCCAAACGGAATGAGTGACAACATTATCACTCAAAAAGCGCGTCCCTTCGGTATTACAAATCACAGCTCCCTGACCTACCTTAATTCCCATCCCCTTTAACTCATCAAAATGGCGCGTCATCGCATAATTCGGATGTCCTGACATCTTAATTTCAACAGGATGGTATGAACCATTAGCATGGATTAACAGATCAATTTCAGACTGCTTTTTAGCGTCACGGTAGAAAAATAAGTCGGGCTCAAACCCATTGTGTCTCCAACTTTTGAGAATTTCGACAACAACAAAAGTTTCAAAGAAAGCCCCGGCATTCATGTCCTGTTGCATTTCTTCCGGTGTTGAAAAGCCACACAAATAAGCAGCCAACCCCGTATCGGTGAAATAGATTTTTGGAGACTTTGTTAAAGTCTTTGTCGCATTTCTTGAAAAGGGACGCAACAAATAAATGATTCCACTTGCTTCTGCAATGGAAAGCCAGCGTTTCACGGTAGCTTCCGGTACACCTGAAAATTCGCATAGTTTATTTACTCGAAGATCTTGCCCCGTTCTCATCGCCAACGCGATTAAAAATTTTCTGAAATCGTTTTGTTTTCTAACCTTGAAAGAAACACCGATATCGTGCTCCAAAAATGTTTGAAGCAGTTCCTTGTAGTACTTTTCTCTATCGATTTTATTGCTTTCGACAACACCGGGGTAAGCACCCTGCCAAATGATTTGCCATGTTTGATTAATGGTTTTATGAGACAACTCATCATGAGCGGCCGTTGGAATGTAAGGGTGCTGCAACAACCCTTTCCCTTCTCGCTCATAAATACTCAAAGGCATTAAATGCACTTCGCAAAGTTCACCTGCTGAGCAATTTCCAATTATCTCCGACGATGATAAGCATTGGGATGCGGACAGCCAAATTTGTCCATTTGTCGAATGCTTGTCAATCTCAGCCTGCACTTGATTCAAAAACTTTGGCAGACTCTGAATCTCTTCAATCACTATGGGCAGGGAGTATTTTTGAAAGAAATCACCGGGGGACGTCTCTGCCAATCGATAATCCGCAAAATGAGCCAAGTTGGCATAACTACGGTGGTTTTGGCTGAGTTGTTGCAACAAAGCGCTCTTTCCCACTTGGCGCATCCCTGTTACCAGGATAACCTTGAAAAGGTTATTTAACTCTGGAATTACCTTTTCAATCGTTCTCGAAAAATGCATTTGAATTCCTCAATGGTGTTTAAAAATCCTAGCAAAAACCGCTGAGAAAAACAGACGATGGACATGCGAATTTTTCCGCTATGGACTATAGAATTTTCCCGACATGCACTATCGAATTTTTCCGACTTGCCTCTCAATCCTCTGCATTTTTGCTTAAGCAAATCCGTCTACTTCCCCCTGAAAATGCTTGAAAACTAACTATTTTTCTTTATTCAATCGCGAAAACGCCAAGCGTAGAATTTTTTATCAAGGGTGTTCGCCGGTAGTCAATGGCGCCCCTGAAAACAGTTCGGAAAGGAAAATTATCATGCAACTCAATCGCCGCGAATTATTATTAGGTGCGACAGCGGGCGCCCTAGTGATGAGTTCAACCGCACATGCTAAACCTGTGGTTGATGTCCCGCCTTTTACTGCCCCTACGGCTAAAGACCCGATGCTCTTATGCTTTAACGAAAACCCGCTCGGCATGAGCCTTAAAGCTAAAGTTGCTGCAAAAAATGCCCTTGATAATGCCTCCCGATACCCCTTTATTCGCGTTGAAGCTTTGCGTGCCGCCTGCGCCAAATTCATGGGTGGGAAACCGGAAAACGTTATGCCCAGTCACGGTTCTGCCGAATCCATTCGTGCGGTGATTGAAGCTTACTTGACGCCTGAGACGCAATTCGTTGTTCCCGCCCTTACCTACAGTGATGGTGAAGATACTGCTCGTAAAAACGGTCATACGCGCATTACGAAAGTTCCCATGGGCAAGAATTGGAGTATTGATCTTGAAGGGTTGAAAAAAGCCGTCGCCTCTTACAAGGGTCCATCGATTGTCTACTTTGTCAATCCGAATAACCCGACGTCAACCATTGTTGACTCTAAGGCATTACTCAATTGGATTCGTTCCAAGCCTGCCAATACGATGTTTGTCATTGACGAAGCTTATGCTGAATTCGTCAATGCCCCGGGCTTTGTCTCTGCTAAGGTCTTGGTTGATGAAGGCTATGAAAACCTTTGCGTGTTGAAGACCTTCTCTAAGATTTTTGCCATGGCGGGGATGCGTTTGGGCTTTACCTACGCAGCCCCCTCCGTCATCAAAAAAGCCCGTGCTCATGTCGCCTACGACGTCATGATGAATACGTGCTCGATTGAAGCCGCATTGGCTGAAATCACGGATAAAGAATTCTTGAAGGTAAGCCGTAACGAAAATGCCAAGGCAAGAAAAATCTTAACCGATGCATTGGATGAACTTAAGATCGATTACCTTAAGAGTCAAACGAACTTCGTGTTTATGGATTTAAAGGCTCCGTTGAAGCCCTTTATGGATCGCATGAAAGCAGAAAACATCATGGTAGGTCGTCCTTTCCCGCCTGCCACGACGTGGTGCCGTATTTCTTTGGGCACGCCTGATCAAATGCGCTACTTTGTAAAAAAACTCAAAGAATTCCGCCAAAAGAACTGGATTTAATCTGATTCAAATTAACTCCGAGAGATGGGGGTTTCAAGTCACATTGAAACCTCCTTTTTTTGTTTACCGGCGCTTTAAATCAAACGTGCGACACGCATAAGCGGTCACAATCCCGATCACGCTGAAACCGATCGCAAAGAAGTATCCCGTGTCGTAATTGCCGTCCGTGACAACCCACTGAATGATATTGGGGCCCACGATACCGGCCACTGCAAACGCAAGCGTCATAATGCCGTAATTTAAACTCGCATTGGTGACACCGAACTGCTCCGTTGTAAATCCGGGAAAGACGCCTACGCAAGACCCATAACAAAGACCGATGCCGGCAAGCCCCGCGAAAAAGAGGATCTGGTCGCCTTGCCCAGCAAGCGTTAAACAAAGAAGACCCAAAGCAGAACACGTTAACGCCACAATGATAGTGTTAACGCGACCGATGGCATCTGAAATGGCCCCGGCCGTGAAACGCGCAAACGTATTGGCAAAAGCCAAAACAGAAATAGAGAGAACGGCAACTGAGACGGATAAGTTAATCTGATTTTGGGCAATCGAAACCGTTTGAGAAAACATCATCTGTGCGGCAATGGATCCCATCACGAACGTCGTAAACATCACCCAAAAGCGATGCGTTTTAAGCATCTGACGCCAATTAAGGTCGCCCTTAGGAATCACGGATTTCTTCGTATTCGTGGGTCCGACCTTAACAAAGACAATCCCACCCCAAATCACAGCGAGGCAAATGGCGGCGTAAAGCTGAAGCGTTGCTTCAATCCCAATGGCATTACCCAACCAACTCGTCAAAATCGGAACACAAATCGAACCCATCCCGTAAAAGGCAGTGACAGAACCGCCTGCAAATCCTCTTCGCTCAGGAAAGAGCTTCACAGCCGTCGCGGTCGTTGAAATAACACAACAACCGCTACCGATCCCCAAGGCCACACCAAAGCCCCAAAAAAGCGTTTCTGCATTGGTACTTATGCTCATTAAGAAGTAACCCAACGCTTCAAGTGCTCCACCCAAAAAGAGCACCATTCTCGGCCCGAGTCTGTCGGTCATGTAGCCAGCCCAAATCATCGTAATGGGACAAAGAGTGGCAGCCGTTGAAAAGATGTACGTTAAAGACGAGGCGGACAAGTTTGCGGTGCCCAATTCAGCATAGTGAGCGGTGAGAAAACTCACATAGGCACCCCACGCATAGTAGGAGCCCAAACAAAAATTCATTAACCAAAAAATGCCAAGATAAAACCAACGTTGTTGAAGTCGCATCACTACGCCCAAAAAAAGAGAAAGTCCTAGATCTATCGTAACGAAATCAAGGACTTTCAGTAATCAGGAAAACCTGTATTGCCTATTTTGTTTTGAGCTCAAATCGACGACAGAAGTAGGCGGCAACGAGCCCCAAAGTGCTGATCATCATGGCCGCTTGATAAGCCGTTTGATAATTGCCGTTTGTCACCGTCAATTGAATAATGTTAGGCCCGATTAAACCGGCAACGGAAAAAGCCAAGGCCAATACACCGTAGTTCATACTCGTGTGAGAAACGCCAAACTGCTCAGCGGTGTAGCTCGGAAAAACACCCACGCTTGAGCCAAAGCAAGCACCGATACAAATGAGGCCAGCGAAAAAGAGCCATTGATCACCGTTACCGGCCAAACTTAAAAGCCCCAAGCCCGTCAGCGACAAACACACGGCAATCGTAATTGTATTCACGCGACCAATGCGGTCAGACAAAATCCCTGCCAAAAATCGGGCCATTGTATTGGCGCAAGCCAAAACCGAGATTGATAAAACGGCAACCGGTAAAGACAAGTGAATTTGAGCTTGAGCAACCGTGACGGTTTGAGAAAAGAGCATCAAGGGCGACAATGTCACCACGACAAACAAGACAAACATCGCCCAAAAGCGTGCCGTTTTAATCATGCCCAACCAATTTAAGTCAGAAGAATTTTCAGTACTGACCTTGGCGGTCGTGGGCTTGATATTCACAATAAAGGCACTTGCCCAAATCACGATAAAACAGACAACGGAGAAAACGATCAAAGTCGTTGAAATCCCCATCTGCTCGGCAAACGCATTGGCAACCGGGGCCAAACAAATGGAGCCCACACCATAGAAGGCACTGACAGAGCCGCCCGCAAAACCACGCATTTCAGGGAAAAGCTTCACGGCCGTGGTTACCGTTGCAATCACGCAAGCCCCCGAGCCCATCCCGAGCGCAATGCCATAGCCCAACAACAAAAGCGAAGGACTGTCGCTAATGGCCATCAAAAAGTACCCCAAGGCCACCATAAGGCCACCGGCAAACAAAACGATTTTGGGGCCGAAGCGATCCGATAAACAACCACCCGTGATCATGGCCACGGGATTTAAGGCTGCGCCAATACTAAAGATATACGTTAATGAAGCCGTGGTAATCGTCGCTTGTGCGACGTCAGAATAATGTTGACTTAACCAACTTGAATAGACACTCCATGCGTAAAAAGAACCTAAGCAAAAATTGATTAACCAAAAAAGAAAGAGATAAACCCAACGTTTCTCAAATCGCATTGTGAACTCCAACTAAAAATCACAATGACAATCTTATTGAGTTTAAAAAACCGAAACAGTTAGTCAGTTAACTGACTTTGTGCGCAGCGCATAAAACAAAAGAGCCCTGACAAAAATCAGAGCTCTCTTTAGAAATTTGGAGCGGGAAACGAGTCTCGAACTCGCGACCTCAACCTTGGCAAGGTTGCGCTCTACCAACTGAGCTATTCCCGCGACAGGATTGGTATTTTAAGAATAAATTCTAAATTTGCAAGCGCTTTTTTGAAATATTTTTAAGATATTTCAAAATTGAAACCTATCCCTTTGATTTCTCATCAAATTAATTTTTTAGCGGACTGGTATAAAGCGCTTGCTTGGAGTTCATCCCAAGTCAAAGCTTCGCCCATCGGTGCCAAGCGCTTGACACGCGAGGCGCGCTCAGCCGTATCCGTAAAGGTTAAGTTGTCCAGCAATTCGTCCGTTGCGGCAAAGTCGTTACAGATGATTAGCATATCGCAACCGGCGTCTAACGCCATTTGAGCGCGCTCAACAACGCTTCCCACACCGACGGCCCCCTTCATCGATAAGTCATCCGAGAAAACAACACCGGCAAACTTCAAATCGTCACGCAAGACTTTCTTTAACCAGTGAGAAGAAAAACCGGCAGGTTTATCATCAATGGCCGAGTACAAAACATGCGCTGCCATCACAGAGTCCAATGCCGTGGACATCCAACGATAGGGCTTTAAGTCAGCAAACAACAAACGTTCAAAGGGACGCTCATCAACGGGCAACTCTAAGTGGCTGTCTGCCTTCACCCAACCATGACCAGGGAAGTGCTTACCGCAATTACTCATGCCGGCTTGACGCAAACCTTGAACAATCCCCAAGGCCAATTGCGTCACCAATTGCGGATTGTGACTAAAGGCACGGTGACCGATGATTTCACTGCGTTGGAAATTGATGTCTAAACACGGAGCGAATGTGAAGTCCACACCACAGGCGCGAAGCTCAGAGGCCATCACGTAGCCCGTTGCCATGGCGGCCATCAAGGTCGATTCCGGCGAATCAATCCAACGTTGACCCAAAGTGGCCATGGCCGGAATCTCCGTAAAACCTTCACGGAATCGTTGCACGCGACCGCCTTCATGGTCAACGGCAATCAAAACACCCTTTTTGACGGCATGAATGTCATCACAAAGGGCTTTGAGTTGCTCACGACTTTCGTAGTTGCGCGTAAACAAAATCACCATGCCGCAAAGCGGATGAGCAATGCGACGACGATCGGCGTCGGTTAATTTCGTACCTTCAATGTCCAATACTAAGGGACCCATCATTTTCAAAATCCTCAAATCTTAGAAACGCTTTTCAGCCACAGCAAAAGCCGCCACCACGTTTTTTTCATCCGTAATAGAGACGTGAACAAAAATCCCCTCTTCCTGAAGGCGATCTTTAAGTTCCCCTTTAAAAAGCACCATCGGAGCGCCCGAGGCATTGTGAAGAATTTCCATCGCATGAAAACTCACCTCAGCCGTAATCCCCGTTCCAAGGGCTTTGGAGATGGCTTCTTTAACAGCCCAACGAGAGGCTAAAAACGCATGTAATCGTTCTTCACCCAACGCTTTACGTTTATTAAAAAGCGGAAGCTCTTCTGTTGTTAAGATGCGAAGGACAAAGCGCTCACCGTGCTTTTCATACACGTCGGCAACGCGCTTGAGTTCTACAACATCGCAACCGATTCCTGAAATCATTCACTGTCCTTAATGCGTTGATGAGCACGATCCAAAATCGCCACATAACGACGGATCGTCTCTGCCATACCGTAACGCAACGCTTCTGCCGTCAAAGCATGGCCGATGGAGACTTCATCAATGTAGCGACAGGCCACCAACAAAGCTTCCAAGTTTTCTAAATTTAAATCGTGACCGGCATTGACCCCAAGTCCTGCTTCGTGAGCGGCACGAGCGGCGGCCGCATAACGGGCCAAAACCTTATCTTCGTCTGCCGTACCATAGGCCTTGGCATAACCTTCGGTATAAAGCTCCACACGATCAGCTCCCAAGGCTTTGGCCTTTACCATTTCGGAGGGTTCCGGGTCCAAGAAAAGACTCACGCGAACACCGGCGGCTTTGGCTTTTTCAATCAAAGGCTTCACTCGCTCGCCGTCCACATCCAAATTAAAGCCGTGATCAGAGGTTTTTTGTCCTTCTTGATCGGGCACAAACGTCGCTTGATGCGGGCGAGTAGCTAAAACATGATCCATCAAATTATGAAAAGGATTGCCTTCGATGTTGTACTCGGCGCCAGGGAAAGCCTTTACAACTTCAGCTAAGGGCGCCACGTCGCTTGCGCGAATATGACGTTGATCGGGACGCGGATGCACGGTTAAACCTGCAGCACCATTTTCAAGCGCAATACGACCAAACTCGCAAGGCGACGGGTTACCGTCATCGCGTGCATTACGAATCAAAGCAATCTTATTGAGGTTCACAGACAGTTTGGTCTTCATAGGATTTATTCCTTTTTTTAAAGTCGTTTATATTCTTGCAAAATGCGGCGAGTGTTAAGGGGTTTGTCGCCTACATAATGCGTAATCATCGGTCGCAAAAGCTTCTTTGCAAACGATAATGTTTCGGGATCTGAGAAATCACGACGGCGAAGTCGATCAATCATCTCGGTTGAAATCACAAGGTGCGAATTGGAATCAAATCGACGTTGAGCGATGGGTTTTAATTCTTCCCCATCCCAAAACCAGGGTTCGTCACTTTCAGGCAATCCGTAGCCCAACGCCGTCATCAAATCCAACTCAAATGTTCTTAAAGCCACTTCATGACTTTGATCACTTTGAGCAAGGTTCTTTAATACTTCAACGTAAGAGCCGAAAAGACCGTCCAAAGGATCTTCTCGCACCAAGAGTCTCACCAAGAGCTCATTGATGTAAAAGCCTGAGAAAAGCGCTTCCCCTTCAATCGGGAAAAAGCCTCCCATCCACTGAGCCTTGGATAAATTCTTAACGTCATTTTGACCGGTATAGGAAATTTTTAAGGGAGAAAATGGGGTCAAAATGCCTCGAAAATGGCTCGAAGGGCGTTTAGCACCGCGCGCGACCGCCACGACTTTACCGTGCGTTAACGTAAAAAACTCCACCAAGAGACTGGTTTCTTTCCAGTCCCACGTTTGAAGCACAAACGCCGCATCATCCATGACGCGGCGATTGTGGGAGTGTTCCGTGGTGTTAACCATTCAAACTCTTATTCGTAGCCCAAGGTCTTTAAGGCTCGAGCATCATCGTTCCAGCCCTTACGGACGCGAACCCAGACTTCCAAATAGACTTGCTTGCCCAACATTTCGGCAATGTCCATACGGGCCAAGCGCGAGATTTCACGCAATTTCTCACCGGCCGCACCAATCACAATGCCCTTATGAGCATCGCGCTCAACAATGAGGGTTGCGATGATTTCAGCCTTCTTACCTTCTTCTTGCCACTTATCAATCGTCACGGCAATACCGTAGGGCAATTCGTCACCCAACAAACGGAAGGCCTTTTCACGAATGATTTCACTGGCTAAGAAGCGCGGTGATTTATCGGTATAAATTTCCGGATCAAAGAACGGCGGATTTTCCGGCAAGAGCTTCTCGATTTCGGCCATTAAATCGGGCACTTGACGACCCTTTTCAGCCGAAACCGGCACAATGCTCGTAAACGGGAACTTTTCCATGGATTGAGCCATCAAGGGCAACAACTCATCGCGTTGCTTCATAAGGTCAACCTTGTTGATCACCAAGATAACGTTCTTGGCGTCTTTATTGATCAACTGTAAAACCTTTTCGTCTTCAGCACGCCAACCGGAACTCTCAATCAAGAGCACAACCACGTCCGTATCGCTTAAAGTCGAACGCACAGAACGATTCATACCGCGAATCAACGCATTACCGTGCTTGGTTTGAAAGCCCGGGGTATCAACGAAAACAAACTGAGCCGTTTCACTGGAGACCACACCCAAAACACGGTTACGCGTCGTTTGCGGTTTCTTACTCGTAATACTGACTTTTTCACCGATCATGGTGTTGATCAAGGTGCTCTTACCCACGTTGGGGCGACCGACCACGGCGATATAGCCGCAACGGAAATTAGGTTTATCCATGGTGTGCCCCCTTTTTCTTGGCAGCAAAATGTTCTTCAGCCATACTCAATGCAACCTTAGCAGCTGCCTGTTCAGCCATGCGGCGGCTCTTACCAATCCCGCGCACAGCGATATTTAATTTCTTGATTTGGCATTCGGTTTCAAACGTTTGATCGTGCGCAGCACCGCGAACGTCAATCACGTGATACTCGGGCAGTCCCAAGTGGTGCGCTTGCAAGAATTCTTGCAATAAAGTCTTGCTGTCTTTACCCATACGCTCGGGCGTTAATTGTGAGAGTACCGGTTCATAAAGACGGAGAATCACGCGCTTGGCAGCATCAAAACCGCTCTCGGTCATGATGGCGCCGAAAATGGCTTCCATCGCATCGGACTGAATCGAAGGACGATGAGCGCCCCCTGTTTTCATCTCCCCTTCACCTAAACGAAGGTAGTCAGACAAAACCAAACGGTTGGCAATTTCAGCCAAGGCATCTTGGCAGACCAAGTTGGCGCGAACGCGAGACAAAGACCCTTCATTGAAGTGAGAGTCACGCAAAAAGAGCGCTTGACCAATCACGCAATTTAAGACGGAGTCGCCCAAAAACTCAAGACGTTCATTGTTTTCTGCGCCAAACGAGCGATGCGTGACAGCGCGCTTGAGTATATTTTTGTTTTGGAAAACGTAATCAATCTTCGCTTCCAAACTCTCTAACGGCAACATGTGTACTCTCCTTATTTGAGCGAACCGATGCGGGTCAAATCGCTAAAGTTCAACCAAATAAAGAAGGCCCGGCCCACAAGGTCTTCGCGAGGCACAAAGCCCCAGAAGCGGCTATCGGCAGAATTGTCTCGGTTATCCCCCATCATGAAGTAATAACCTTGCGGTACCTTACAAACAAGGTCACCGCGACTGTACACACAATGCTCCAACCCGTTATGACCGTACACAGGACGAGCCATGGACGGCATCTTCGAATTTTCAATCATTGCATGCTTGACGCCATTTAACGTTTCTTCGTACTTCGTAAAGTCGGTGTACGTGTCTTTATCAAAGAAAGTACCGTCTTCGACCTTGCCTTGAAGTTCGCCGTTAACATAAAGATTTTTACCAACGTAGCGGATTTCGTCGCCCGGTACACCGACAACTCGCTTAATAAAGTCAACGTTGCGATCAAGCGGATACTTGAAGACGGCAATTTCACCACGCTTGGGTTCAGCCCCTTCAGTAATTTGCCAATTCAAAACCGGGAACTTCATACCGTATTCGTACTTATTGACCGCAATGAAGTCACCTATATGCAAAGTCGGCAACATTGAGCCTGACGGAATGCGGAAAGGCTCCACAATGAAAGAGCGAACAATAAACACACAGAAAATGACCGGGAACAAGGCACCCGTCCATTCCATCCATTTCGGTTGGGCGGCCAACTTGTTATAAAGGCTTTGGCTCTCACCGATCACGCTGATATCACCACGGTCGATGGCCGTGCGATTATCTTCGTCAAATTGAGCAACAGCAGCCTTGGCACGCTTAATGCGATCCGGTGCCCACTTAAACTTGTCGAGAACCCAGAGAATCCCCGTGCCAATCGTCAGCACCAATAAAAAGAAAGAAAAATTCACAACAAGGCCTCTTATTTATCATCAACTTGCAAAATGGCCAAGAAGGCTTCTTGCGGGATCTCCACAGAACCCACTTGCTTCATGCGCTTCTTACCGGCTTTTTGCTTTTCCAACAACTTGCGTTTACGCGTGATGTCACCACCGTAGCACTTGGCTAACACGTTCTTGCGCAAGGCCTTAACGTTTTCACGAGCAATAATGTTGGCGCCAATGGCGGCTTGAATGGCCACGTCATACATTTGACGCGGAATCAAACTACGCAAACGCGTCACAATCTCACGACCGCGGTGTACAGAATTCGAACGGTGGATGATGGAAGACAACGCGTCCACTCGATCCCCATTGATAAGCATATCAACCTTTACGACGTCTGCGGCACGATATTCCAAGAATTCATAGTCCATGGAGGCATAACCGCGCGTCAATGACTTCAAGCGATCAAAGAAGTCCAACACGATTTCAGCCAACGGCAACTCGTAGGTCAAGTGCACTTGACGGCCGTGGTAGGCCAAATTCGTTTGCACTCCACGCTTTTCATTACAGAGCTTCATCACCGTACCGACATATTCATCGGGCACAAAAATCGTCACACGATCAATCGGTTCACGAATTTCGGCAATCTTGTCGGGCGAGGGAAGCTTTGACGGGTTTTCCACTTGCAACAATTCGCCATCGGTCTTTAAGACTTCATAAACCACGGACGGTGCCGTCGTGATCAAGTCCATGTCGTATTCACGTTCAAGACGCTCTTGAACGATGTCCATGTGCAAAAGACCCAAGAAACCGGCACGGAAACCAAAGCCCAACGCTTGGGAGACTTCCGGTTCAAATTGCAAAGCAGCATCATTGAGTTGCAACTTCGTCAATGCATCACGCAAGGCTTCGTATTGGTTGGATTCAACCGGATAGAGACCCGCGAACACCTGGGGCTTGACTTCCTTAAAGCCTGGCAAAGGTTCGGTGGCCATCTTATTGACCAACGTGATGGTATCGCCCACACGAGCGTCCTTTAATTCCTTGATGCCGGCGATCACAAAGCCCACTTCGCCAGCCACCAATTCAGAGCAGCTCGTTGACTTAGGCGTAAACTTACCGACTTGCTCAACCAAGTGGTTGGCACCGGTACTCATCAAGTAAATCTTATCCTTGGGCTTTAAACGACCGTTGACGACACGCACCAACATCACCACGCCCACGTAGTTATCGAACCAACTGTCGATCACCAACGCTTGAAGAGGTGCTTCTTCATCACCCTTGGGCGGCGGCACATCACGCACAATGCGCTCAAGAATTTCATCAACGCCCATACCGGTCTTGGCAGAACAAGCCACCGCGTCCGTTGCGTCGATCCCGATCACATCTTCAATTTCTTCTTTGGCGGCATCCGGATTGGCACTATTTAAGTCCATCTTATTGAGCACCGGAAGCACTTCCACGCCCAAATCAATGGCCGTGTAGCAGTTCGCCACCGTTTGAGCTTCCACGCCTTGCGTGGCGTCAACCACCAACAAAGCCCCTTCACAGGCGCTCAAAGAACGAGAAACTTCATAAGAAAAGTCCACGTGCCCCGGAGTGTCGATCAAGTTCAATTCGTAGACTTGACCGTCTTGAGCCTTGTACTTCAAAGCTGCCGTTTGAGCCTTAATCGTAATACCACGTTCTTTTTCAAGATCCATCGAGTCCAACACTTGAGACTCCATTTCACGATCACTCAAGCCACCGCAACGATGAATGATGCGGTCAGCCAACGTGGACTTACCGTGGTCAATGTGGGCAATGATGGAAAAATTGCGAATATTTTGCATAAAAAACTTTTTCAGTTCCGAACAATTTTTGTTAAGACCGGACCAATGGGAAAACCGGCTGTTCTTAACTGCCTTTCCCTTTAATCCGAAAGCGATTCATTTTACCATTAAACGCCAGTCAATTAGGTCATTTTAGCTATCCGCAAGTCTCATTTTTCGCAAGAAAAACAAAGCAATTGTGTTAATCTTTAACCATTGCTACAAAACCTTTCTCGCCATGCGTTACTTTATCGTCATTATTGCCGCGATTGCGATCTTCGCTTACCTCTACAAAAGAGCGTTCGAAGACTTTCGTGCGGGCTATGAAGAAGGCAAGAAGATCGGTAACGAACTCTCCAAGAAAAAACGCCCCGACAATGCGGAGCGTTCTCAAGAAACCGACGAGCACTGATTAAAGTTGCTCGACGTAAATGCCGGCCTTTCTTAAAAATTCAATACCGGCATCGTCTCGATAAGCCTCGTGATAGTACACATGCGTGATGCCACACTTTTGAATCAAAAGTGAACAGTGAATGCAAGGACTGTGCGAAATAAAGATTGAAGCTCCCTTAGAGGAGTAGCCGTTTTCGCAAAGCTTGGCGATGGCATTGAGTTCAGCGTGTTGCACCTCAGGGCGCGTCACCAACTTACCGTCAACTTCCATCTCGCAGCAATTGTCATAGCCCGTGGGCATACCGTTCCATCCAAACGAAATGATGGAATGATTTTTCACGATCACGCAACCCACTTTCAAACGTTGCGCATAACTGCGCTTTGCCGTTAAAAGGGCAATTTGCATGTACATCTCATTGTCTTTGCGAATATCCATGACAATCCTTTTTTAGTGAGAAAGAAAAGGCCAAGAGGCGCACCCTTGACCTTTTGACTTATCGACGATCTTACTCTTCGTAGCGCTTAAAGATCAACGTACCATTGGTGCCGCCAAAGCCGAAGGAGTTCTTCATAGCGTAGCGGATTTCCATCGGACGAGCTTCATTGGCGCAGTAGTCCAAATCGCATTCCGGATCCAATTCGTTGATATTGATGGTCGGGGGCGAAATTTGGTTCTTCACGGCCAAAATCGTAAAGACCGATTCAATACCACCGGCGCCACCCAACAAGTGACCCGTCATGGACTTCGTGGAATTGACGACCACATGAGAGGCAGCTTCACCAAAGGCAGCCTTGATGGCCTTCGTTTCATTGACGTCACCCACGCTCGTAGACGTACCGTGAGCGTTCAAGTAATCAATTTGATCAGGCGTCACACCGGCTTGCTTCATAGCAGCTTGCATGCAACGCGTCGGGCCGTCCGTGCTCGGCGTCGTGATGTGATAAGCGTCGCTCGTTAAGCCGTAGCCCACGAGTTCGGCGTAGATCTTGGCGCCACGGGCCTTGGCGTGTTCGTACTCTTCCAACACCACGCAACCGGAGCCTTCACCCATCACAAAGCCATCACGATCCTTATCAAACGGACGCGAAGCGTGAGCGGGATCGTCATTGCGACGGCTCAAGGCGTGCATGTTGTCAAAGGAGGCAACGCCCACGGGGCTGATGTCGCTATCGGCGCCACCCGCCACCATCATGTCAGCGTCACCGCGACGGATGATCCAGCTGGCTTCACCGATGGAGTGCAAACCCGTCGTACAGGCCGTCACGTGAGCCAAGTTCGGGCCCTTCAAACCAAACATGATGGACAATTGACCGGAGATCATGTTGATGATGGAGCCCGGAATCATAAAGGGCGAAACACGACGCGGACCACGTTCGTCACAAGCGTGTTGGTTTTCACAGATCATCGGCAAACCACCAATACCGGAACCCACGCAACAACCGAAACGCGTCAAGTCTTCTTTTTCCAAATCCATGCCGCTGTCGCGAATGGCTTGAACACCGGCGGCTACACCAAAGTGCAAGAAGCGGTCATAACGACGAGCTTCTTTGGGATTCAAATACTCTGCAATATCAAAGTCCTTCACTTCACCGGCAATTTGGCAACCCAAGTTGCTTGCATCAAAAGCGGTGATATTGGTGATACCGGACTTACCGGCCAAAGCATTTTCCCAGCTCGTTTGGACATCATTACCGATCGGGCAAACCATCCCGATCCCCGTCACGACTACACGACGCATGAATACTCTCCGAAAATTTTCAAATAGACTTCAAAAAAGAATCCCCGCCTAAACGACCCTATGGATTAGGCGTTTACAGCGGGGAGCCATCTAACGATGGTTACGATTACTTAGCCGTGGATTGGATGAAATCGATGGCTTGTTGAACCGTACGCAACTTTTCTTGTTGATCATCGGGGATTTCAACCTTGAAGGCATCTTCCAAAGCCATAACCAACTCAACCGTATCCAAAGAGTCAGCACCGAGGTCTTCGATGAAAGCGGATTCGTTCTTGATATCAGCTTCATTGATGTTCAATTGTTCGGCGATAACCTTCTTGACACGTTGTTCGATGTCGTTCATTTGATAAGTCTCCTTGATAAATACTTAATCAACACAGTCCCCAAAAAAAGGGAAACTGCATTGTAAAAATGAAATTTCCCCTATTTTATCAGAGCCATGCCCATTTGCACACTTTTTAGTGAAGAGGGCCCTTAGCTATACCATGTACATGCCACCGTTGACATGCAACGTAACCCCCGTCACATAGGCTGCGGCGGGCGAAGCGAGGTACAAAACGGCTTGAGCAATATCATCCGTTTGTCCGAGGCGACCCAAGGGAATTTGTGCCATTAAAGCAGCACGATGGTCTTCCGGCAATGCCGCCGTCATGTCCGTTTCAATAAAGCCCGGAGCCACGCAGTTAACCGTAATATTGCGCGGGGCTAATTCACGAGCAAGAGCGCGCGTCATACCGGCAACGCCCGCTTTAGCAGCTGCGTAATTGGCTTGACCGGCATTACCCATGCTGCCCACCACACTCACGATATTGATGATACGACCGCGACGGGCCTTCATCATGCCTCGCATCACAATGCGGCTTAAACGAAACGCCGGCGTCAAGTTCGTATCAATGACTTCTTGCCATTGTTCATCTTTCATACGCATGGCTAAACCGTCACGCGTAATACCAGCGTTATTAACCAACACGGTCACGGCACCGTATTCTTTAGCAACGGCTTCCAATTGTTCTTCAGACTGTTGAGCATCCGTCACATTTAAGACAACACCACAGCCCTTACCTTGAGCAGCAGCGATTTTATCCGTAATGGCCTTGGCACCGGACTCGCTCGTTGCCGTGCCGATCACCGTTGCACCGGCTGCCAAGCATTGATCCAAAATACCGGCACCGATACCGCGAGAAGCACCGGTAATGAAAACGACTTCACCGGCTAATGCATCATTGGTAAAAATAGACATCAAAATATTCCTTAAAGGGCTTTGACTTCAGCCAAAACAGATTGCAAAGATTCTTCAGAGTTGATGTTCATCACAACGATGGATGAATCAATACGCTTAATTAAGCCGGCCAACACGCGACCCGGGCCGCATTCAACCACGTGCGTGACACCTTGAGCCTTGAAAGACTCAATGGTCTTGACCCATTGAACGGCACCGGCGGCTTGTTGAGCCAAAGCTTCAACAATGGCATCGGTCTTGGCGTGAACCGCGACGTCAATATTGGCGATCACATCAACGGCGGGCTTGGTCATCGGCGTTGCCTTTAAGCGTTCGCGCAAGGCATCAGCGGCGGGCTTCATCATTGAAGAGTGAAACGGTGCAGAAACCGCCAACATCAAAGCGCGCTTGGCACCCTTTTCTTTGGCCATGGCGCAAGCGGCTTCAACCGCCTCTTTAACACCGGCAATGACGACTTGACCAGGCGAATTAAAGTTCACCGCTTCAACCACACCGTGAGCGCTTGCGGCTTGGCAAACTTCTTGCACAACTTCATCGGTTAAACCCAAAATGGCAGCCATACCGCCGACACCCACGGGCACCGCATTTTGCATCGTTTGAGCACGGAATCGCACCAACTTCACGGCTTCAGCAATGGTGAAAACGCCAGCAGCTGTCAAAGCGGAGTATTCACCCAAAGAGTGACCTGCCATCAAAGAAGGAATCGGGCCACCTTGAGCTTTCCATGCTTCATACATGGCAATCGAAGCCGTCAAAAGTGCGGGTTGAGTATTAACGGTGAGATTTAATTCTTCTGCCGGCCCCTCGTGAATCAACTTCACCAAGTCTTCACCTAAAGCTTCGTTGGCTTGAGCCAAGACGGCTTGCACGGTGGCGTTATCTTGGAAGCTATCGAGCATACCTACCGATTGCGAGCCTTGACCGGGGAATACAAATGCTAATTTCATAAATAAACCTCAAATTACCACTTTAATAGAACACTGCCCCAGGCCATACCGGCGCCGACGGCTTGCATTAATACAACGTCACCCTTTTGAATCTTGTCGTGACGCACAGCGTTATCCAAAGCCAAGGGGACGGACGCCGCAGAGGTGTTGCCATGGCGATTCACCGTCACGACCATCTTGTCCATATCAATACCGATCTTTTGAGCGACCTTTTCCATAATACGGAAATTGGCTTGGTGAGGCACGTAGTGATTAACATCGGCCACCGTTAAGCCGGCCGTCTTCAAAACGTTTTGAGCGCTTTCGTGCATAGCAGAAACCGCCATCTTGAAAACTGCTTGACCGTCCATGCGAACAAAGGCTTCGCCATGAGACTCGCCACCTTGGAAGTGAGATTCGCATCCCAAAACCTTTTCATCAAGCGTGCCGTCAGCCGACAAGTGAGAGGCCAACAAACCGGGTTCTTCGCTTGCGGACAAAATCACGGCACCGGCGCCATCGCCAAAAAGCACACAGGTTGAACGGTCATCCCAATCCACCAAACGGCTCATGACATCGACGCCAACCACCAATGCGTTCTTATAAGCGCCCGTACGGATCAAGGCATCGGCATTGACCAACGCATAGATAAAACCGGCACAAACGGCTTGCACGTCAAAGGCCGCTCCGCGCTTACAGCCCAAAGCCTTTTGCAATTGGCAGGCCGTTGACGGGAAAACCATGTCAGGCGTAGTCGTTGCCACAATAATTAGATCAATGTCTTCAGGAGCAATCGTGCTATCCCAGAAAGCAGAACGCGCAGCACGCTCGGCCAACTTTGTGGTCGTCAAACCGCGTTCGGCTAAGTAACGCTTCTCAATACCCGTTCTCGTACGAATCCATTCATCGGACGTTTCAATGTTACGAAGCGAAAGCTCTTGAGCCAATTGTGCATTGGTCATCGCTTTTTCCGGCAAGGCCGAACCCGTTGCCACAATACGTGAATAAATCTGAGCCATTTCGATTGCCCTTTCTTTTTCTAAAACCTAATCTTTAATTTTAAAAGAAAGATGGCCAGCCTTACTAGAAAAATGCAACATTTCGTTAGTCGCTGTCGTATTTTGAGCGCTCCAAACGAAAAAAGGAACCCAAAATTGGATTCCTTTTTCTAGTCGATCAACAACGGCGGTTAAACGAGCATCATTTATTTTGTCTCCCACCGCAACGTTTGCACATTGGCTGTGGGGTTTTGGCGTTGCCGGCGAAAGCGAAATACTCCGATAGCCGATTCAACCCAATCCGTTAATGACAAGTGACGCTATTATTCGCCCTTGACGTCGATGACCTTCTTACCACGGTAGAAGCCGTTCGGGCTGATGTGGTGACGAAGGTGAACTTCACCGGTCTTCGGTTCAACAGCCGTAGCCGGGTTCGTCAAGAAGTCATGAGCACGGTGGTTACCGCGCTTGTTGGTCGATTTTTTATTTTGTTGGACTGCCATAGCAATACCCCACGATTGAAAACGAAAAATTATACCCAAGTCGTCACTGTTATGCCAACAATGATTCACGAGGGCGCAAAAAAAGTTTGGCTATTGTATCAGTTTTTTTTCATTAAGTCTCGTAAATTTGCAAAAGGATTTGGTTTTTTTGCAATTTCTTCCTGACTTTGTTCCTCTTGAAGCTCTACCGGCGGTTCACAATCGTCATGACGCGGGAAATTCGGTAACGACAAAATGGCTTCTTCTTGAACCCATTGGGCCACATTCATGCGATCAGACCCCACCACGATTTCCCATTCGTCATCATCATCGATCGGCAAACGGTTGGCTTGGGCTTCGGTCATCACAAATAGAAACGGCACTTCGCGCTCCACCGTCACGGCAATGGGCTTCATGCAACGCGTGCAAGGAACGGATACTTCACCACTGAACTGCAAAATAGCACCGGGCAAGCCCTTGGCACCATCGCAGCCTTCAATCACAACGTCAATCACGTCACTATCATCCACATCACATAAAAAGGCACACAACTCCGGCATGTCCTTTACCGGCACTTGCGTTTCGATGCGTTGATGTTTACGAGAAACAGAAAAAATATCGACTGTGGCAAAATTTTGTTTAGACTTCGTCATTTAAAGATTCCTTTCTCAAAAGTTATCCTGATTTGAGAAAACTTTTTGAGAGATGATTAGCGTCGGATCGAAAAATCTCGAGGGCTATTGTATATCATCAGACGCTCTATATTAGTTAGCGTCTCAAATTTCGTGTGTGTTATGTTACCGAAACTGATTCTTGGGTCGAGCTCCCCTTATCGTAAAGAGCTCCTTTCTCGCTTAGGTGTCGATTTTACGTGTGCTTCACCCGATATTGATGAAAGCGCACTGCCGGGTGAAACGCCCCAGGCGCTTTGTACGCGTTTGGCCAAATTGAAAGCCCTGGCGATTCATGAGCAACAGCCCGACGCCATCATCATCGGCAGCGACCAAGTCGCCGTTTTAGGCGATCGCATTCTCGGTAAACCTCACACGCGCGAGCGCGCCATCGAACAGTTAAGCGCCATGTCGGGCAATCAATTGGTCTTTATGACCGCTCTTTGCATCGTGAACCCCCAAGGTGAAACGTTCGAGACAATGGTGCCCACCACGGTAACGATGAAAACCTTATCGCTTGAGACGATTGAACGTTACCTCGACATTGAAGAGCCCTATAACTGCGCGGGCTCTGCCAAAATTGAAAAATTGGGCGTTGCTTTAATGAAGAGTGTGGTCTCGGATGACCCCACCGCTTTAATTGGATTGCCCTTAATTCAAACGGTTTCTTTATTGGCGAAAGCAGGCTTACCGGTTTTGCCGGGTCTTAAGGACTGATAGAAAATGGCCACGCTTTATTTATTACCCAATCGCATTGCCGAAGGTGACGTTGCGGACACCCTCCCCGCTTCAACCTTAAACGTTTTGCGTCAGACGCAGTACTTTTTAGCCGAAAATGCGAAAAGCGCTCGCGCTTACCTGAAAGTTGCCGAACACCCGACACCGATCGCTCAACTGCATATTGAAGAGATCGGTCACGAACCGGATGCTCAAAAGATTGACCAATGGCTTGAACCCCTTACTAAAGAGGGTCACGACATTGCGATTGTCAGTGAGTCGGGGTGCCCCGGCATTGCCGACCCCGGTGCCAACATCGTGGCTCGCGCTCAAGAATTAGGTCTTCACGTGCGTCCCTTGGTAGGGCCCTCGTCCATTTTGCTCGCCTTGATGGCCAGTGGCCTTGACGGTCAGCACTTTCGCTTTCTTGGCTACTTGCCGATTAAAGAGCCCGCTCGCACGGAAGCCCTTTTGGCGGCAGAGCGACAAAGTGCCCGAGGCGAGACGCAACTTTTTATTGAAACCCCGTACCGCAATGCGGCGTTTTTGGACTACCTCTGCCAAACACTTAAACCCACAACGCGTATTACGGTCGCTTTAGATGTGACTGGCCCCCAAGAGATGGTTCGCACACAAACGGCTCAAGCTTGGAAAAAGGCGCTTCCCGCTCTTCCCAAGGTGCCTGCCATTTTTGCCATTTTGGCCGAAAAAGTAACTCGAAACGATTCCGCGCGACAAACAACACACTTTAAGAAAAAACCGAACCCGCACTTCAAGCGCTAAAAACACAATGACCGCACAAATGTGCGGTCATCTCGTTTTTTGGAAATCGAATAGGTGTTAGTGGTAGAGGTCGTCCAAACCCAAAGCGCTCACCAATTGGGGAACGTTATCAACCACCGGCAACTTCCACTTCTTTAATTCACTCTTAGGGAAGGCGCCGTAAGAGACCGCAACGGCTGCGCAACCGGCATTTTTTGCCAAATACAAATCGTGCTCGGTATCCCCGATCATGACCATTTGTTCCAACGCCACACCCGTGCGCTCGGAAATCATCTCAAGCATCAAGGGGTTGGGCTTGCCGGCGCTTTCATCTGCAGTCACCGTTGTTTCAAACACATCGGCAATGCCCGTTAGGGCAAACACGCGATCTAAGCCTCGACGGCTTTTACCGGTTGCCACCGCCATACGAAGGCCTGCGGCTTGCATCTTGCGAAGCATTTCTTCCATGCCGGGGAAGATGCCGATTTCACGTTCCTTGACAATGTAATAGTCACGATAGGCCGTTTCAAAAGCGTCGTACTCTTCTAAGCGGAAGTTGGGCTCTAAAGTCAAAATTGCACTTCGCCAATCCAAACCAATCACGCTTCGAGCTGCTTCCATACCCGGATCTTTATAACCCAACGTCACGAAAGCATGACAAATACCGGCCGCAATCGGTTCGGTCGTATCCATGATCGTTCCGTCCCAGTCGAAAACAAAGAGGTCATATTTAGGGACAAACATCGTTAATCTTCCTTTCGTGATTTCAAGTAAGCAATTAATTTTGCGCATTCGGCAGGCAAGGGAGAAGTGACTTCCATATTAGCGCCCGTAATCGGATGCTTAAAGGATAAGCGATAGGCATGCAAGAACATGCGCTTAAAAGGCATTCCTAAAGAGCCCTTGGCAATCGCTTTATTGACTTCAAAGTCACCGTACTTTTCATCGCCTACCAACGGGTGACCGCAAGATTGAGCGTGAACACGGATTTGGTGCGTACGACCGGTCTTTAAATCGACGGCTAAATAAGAAACGTCACCAAAGCGGTTAAGCAGTTGGAAAATCGTGTGACTGGGCAACCCCTTTTCATTGTCGACGCAGACGCGACGCTCGCCCGAAGCGGTCACAAATTTGTGAAGTTTTGCTTTAACGTGCTGACGGTCATTGACCCAATCGCCCAAGACTAAAGTCTTATAAGACTTGTGCACTTCCCCTTCTCGCATCATTTCATGCAAGCGAACAAGCGCCTTACGGGACTTTGCCAACATCATCACACCGCTCGTTTCACGGTCAAGGCGGTGAGCTAACTCTAAAAAGGGTTGGTTGGGACGCGCGGCACGCACGCGCTCAATGAGTCCGTAGCTGATGCCGGAACCACCGTGAGCGGCCAAACCGGCAGGTTTATCAACCACCAAAATGTGTTCATCTTCGTAGAGAATCGGTAAATCGGCGTCGCTTACCGGCACGGGTTGTTCTTTCTTGGGAGTCGAAGAGACTCGAATCGGAGGAATGCGAAGTTCATCCTCTAATTGAAGACGAGTGTCGACTTGGGCACGCTTTTTATTAACACGCACCTCACCGCCTCGCACGATGCGGTAAATATGGCTTTTGGGCACCCCTTTGGCGATACGGAACAGATAATTGTCCAATCGTTGACCGTCGGCATCGGGGCCGATTTTCACCCAAACCACAGCATCGGTCTTGGCCACGGCTTTGGAAGAAGCAATAAACTGCGGAACTTTACCTAAATCAGACATAAACACTATATAATGTGGAGCTGGTCAAATATCAGCCCTGATTTTTGTAAAAAGGACTGCGTTTGACGCAATTAATAACATGAGCATTTTAGCCATGTTTAGACGAAAATAATGTATCTCAACCATCTATTTAAATGGCTGAGAGCTTTTTCGCATGCAAAAGACGCTGCGCTTTTGCCCTTGACGGAGACGTTGATGATGATCAACGGGCTGGGATGTAAGGGGAGAAAAGATGTCTCCGAGCAGCAAAACGGTTTCATGGAATAGAGATTGCCATGCGTTATTGACCCGACAGATATCTGTTTAATTTGGGGAGCGTGGTCACCTATTCTGTTTTGTAATGCCGTAGAAGCGAATGTTGTGTGGTTCGTGAGTCCCACTGAGACTGGGTGCGTTGATTTTTAAACCGATAATCGATGAGTGCGAAAGCATTAAATTCGACCGATCGTTAAATAAAAGCTTTAACTTTCTGAGTCATCTCTCATCACAATCAAACCGGTTTTTTCGATCAATGCAGACCGTCAGACTTACCGTGTTAAGTGAAAATTTGTTATTAGACCCGATGTGAGGGATTGAGCTTGATGCAAAAAGCACAGCCACAGAGCGTGCATTTTTGAATTTGTTCGTTGGTTAGCTCTCCCTACTGCTCATTAATGGCGACACACGTCTAGCTTTTGATTTTCTTGAGTTATTCAAGCGAAATACTCTCCCGTTTTCACGGGATTGAGGACTTGATATTGACTCATGGAAAAGATTGTTCTTTTATATTGCGGCCCTTTGCCGCCACTAGCTTAACCGCCTGCAATTTCGTTTCTTTTTCGGCACGCCTACAAGGTAAGTCTCGGCGTCAATGAGACTTCCCCGGAGTGTTTTTTAAATGAAACGCATGTTATTTAATGCCACGCACGCTGAAGAAACGCGCGTCGGTATTGTTGACGGCCAAAAGCTTATCGATATTGATATCGAAACAGCCGGCCGCGAACAACGCAAATCCAATATCTATAAGGGTGTAATCACCCGCATCGAACCCAGTCTTGAAGCCTGCTTCGTCAACTATGGCGAAGAACGTCACGGTTTCTTGCCTTTCAAAGAAGTCTCTCGTCAGTACTTCAAGGAAGGTGTTGATGTCCGTACGGCCAGCATCCGTGATGCTTTGGTTGAAGGCCAAGAACTTATCGTTCAAGTTGAAAAAGAAGAACGCGGTAACAAGGGCGCTGCCTTAACGACCTTCATTTCTTTGGCAGGTCGCTACTTGGTTTTGATGCCCAATAACCCCCGCGGTGGTGGTGTTTCTCGTCGTATCGAAGGCGAAGAACGTCAAGAATTGCGCGAAACGATGGATCGTTTGCGCATGCCCACCGGCATGAGCATCATTGCTCGTACGGCCGGTATCGGTCGCACGTTGGAAGAACTCCAATGGGACTTGAACTACCTCTTAAAGCTCTGGGAAGCCATCTCTGATGCAGCTTGCCCGCAATTTGAGTTGACCTATCAACAAGGCAACAAGACGCTTTCCAAGTTCATTAAAGAACCCGTGGGTCCGAAGGGCGAAATCTTAAAGCGAGCTAACCCCGCTCCGTTCTTGATTGTTGAAGAAAGCAATTTGGTCATTCGCGCCATCCGTGACTATTTCCAACCGGAAATCGGTGAAATTTTGGTCGATACGGATGAAATCTATGATCAAGCTCGCCAATTCATGGCCCACGTCATGCCCGACATGGTCGGTCGTGTTAAGCGCTATCGTGAAGAAACGCCGCTTTTCTCCCGCTTCCAAATCGAGCACCAAATCGAAACGGCTTACTCTCGTACCGTTCCGTTGCCCTCCGGTGGCGCCATTGTGATCGACCACACGGAAGCTTTGGTGGCAGTGGACGTGAACTCGGCCCGTGCTACGCGTGGCTCTGACATTGAAGAAACGGCTTTCCGCACCAACTGCGAAGCTGCTGACGAAGTCGCTCGCCAAATGCGTTTGCGTGACTTGGGCGGTTTGATCGTGATCGACTTCATTGATATGAACGATCCGAAGAACCAACGCGCTGTTGAAATGCGCCTTAAAGAAGCTTTGCGCTATGACCGCGCCCGCGTTCAAATGGCCAAGATCAGCCGCTTCGGTTTGATGGAATTGTCTCGTCAACGTTTGCGTCCGGCTTTGGCCGAAGGCAACCACATCACCTGCCCCCGTTGTAACGGTGTGGGCGTGATCCGTGACACGGAAAGCTGCGCTTTGCAAATTCTTCGTATTTTGGAAGAAGAAGCCATGAAGGAAGGTACGGGTGCCGTTCACGCACAAGTACCGGTCGATGTCGCCAGCTTCTTGCTCAACGAAAAGCGTACCGATATCGCCAAGATCGAAGCTCGCCATCGTTTGCCGATCGTTTTGATCCCGAACAAATTCTTGGAAACGCCGCACTATCACATCGAACGTTTGCGCTATGACGACGATCGTTTGGATGATGAAGTGGCTAGCTACAAGCGTGCTGAAGACATTAAGCCTGAAGAAAACGTTGATCCGTATCGCGTGAAGAAGGCTGAAGAAAAGCCCGCCACGAAGCGCCAAGAGCCGGTTATCCGTAACTTCATGCCCGAAGCACCGGCTCCGGAACACAATGAAGCGGATCGCTTACTCAATAAGAAGGCTGAACGCCAAACTGCTCGTGAAGAAGCTCAAAAGCGCACGCAACAAGCCCAAGAGCCCAGCCTCATTACGCGTTTGATTAACTTCTTGTTTGGCTCCAAGAAAGAAGCCGAAGAAGAAAAGAAGACGGAAGAGAAGAAGGCTCGTCCCGAACGTCGTCAACGTCGCAACCCGCGCGATCGTCGTGAAAAAGACGCGCGTCGTACGCGTCGTGAACGCACCGAAAAGGTTGAAGATAAGGATGCCGCTGCTACGAAGCCCGCAGCAGAAGAAACGGTAACGGCAGAAAAGCCTGCCGCTCAAGATGCTCAACAATCTCGTCGTCGTACGCGCCGTCGCAATAAGCCCGAACCTGTGGAATTGTTGCCGGCACCCGAAGCCAAGGTTGCTTTGCCGCGTCCGGTTGAAGCCGAAGTAGCCGTTGCCCCGGTTCAAGAAGAAGTCGTAGCTCCTAAGGTTGAAGTCAAGGATGAAAATGACTTTAACTTTGCTACCGACAATTTAGACACGGGTGTACAAGCCGCGGAACAAACGCCGGCTCAAGCAACGGAAGAAGTTCGAGAAGAACGTCGTCCGCGTCGCCGTCGTCGCACCGGTGATGAAGCCGCTCCGCGTCGCTCTCGTGGTATTCCTCCGGAAGTTGAAGCCGAAGAAATGAACCGTGCTCCGGTCGTTTTGCCTGAAGAATACATGCAAGACAGCCCCGTTCGCACGAGTCCGTTGACGGAAACCTTCACGGCTGAACCCATCCAAACGCAACACGTTAACGTTGAAAGCAACATTGCTAACGTCAAGCGTGAAGCCAAGGCACAACGTCCGCGTGCTGAAGAAACGACCGAAGTCGCTGTCGAGACGCCCGTCGTTACCGCTGAAGCTGCAGTTGAAGTGAAGGCCGAAGTTGCCGTTGAAGAACCGGTGGCTGTCGTTGTCGAAGAAACGGTTGAAGTGGTAGCTGTCGAAGAAGACACGGACGCTTTAGCTCGTTTGACCGAAGGTTTGGAAGAAGCCTTAGCTAAGAACGGTTTAGAAGTCGTTCATACCCGTGCGGAATTGGTTAAACCCGTCGAGTACAAGCCCGTCGTTTACCCGGGTCGTCCTCGCAAGGTCTTGCCCCCGCTCGATGAGACGCCCTTGATTCAAGTTCATACGAAAGTGGACTAATTCATAGGCCATCAAAAAGGGCATCTACGGATGCCCTTTCTTGTCTTTTTGGAAAATATTGTGACGAAAAAAAATTCAGTTTTGCGTGATCGCATTATCGAACTCTTTACCGAATCTTTAAACAACAACGATAAAGACTTGCATCACCTTTATAACTCCACGCTGATTACTGCCACGGAACTCGCCTACAAAGAAGAAAAGGGCGATTTCGTGACCGATATTCTTCGTCATTTTGAACGCGAAGGCTATGAGTACAACGTGCTCATGGACATCAATTTCTTCTTTGAATCGGTCGCTGCCCACGCCATTGATGATGAAAGCCAATGGTTATTGGTCACGCTCCCCTTCTTGGCTTCGAGCTCCTACGGTTTGCCTCATGGCGAGTTACCCGAAAGCATCACTGATTTGCTTTTGAAGCATTTTGAAAAGTTGTTACCGGAAGGCTTTAAGGTCAGTGTCAACCGTGACATTTTAAATACCGAGCACTTTGCGCTTAGCCCCGTGCAATTGAATAAGCAAATCAAGATGTGGGGGCATATAGCCAAGCCCGGTGTCTGCACATTCTGCGCGTCTGAAGAAGACGCTGAAGAGGTCAATAACCTCGTTGCTGATATTCGTGTCATTGCCCTCATTTTTGAAGCGCCGACGAATCGCTCTTTTGCAGAAATTCAATTGGACTCCAAGCACTTGAGTAAATTCAAGCAACGTTTGGCAAAAGACCTTTATCGTGAATTAAAGGCGCACTATTTAGCAACCAAGATTGAATTGATTATGCATCACTCGCTTGAGATGCAAAAGTACCTTGACAAGGTTTTGATGTTTGAAGAAGTGCATCCAGAAGTACTCATTGCTCCGCCCGTCATTACGTTGACCGAAGCCGGCAAACTCTTTAGGCACTTCTCCTTTAATGAAGCCTTAAAGAATCTTCAACATACGTTTAATCTCAAGCTCGATGACCTGACATTCACAATCGGGAACTTCTATGAGTCTCCGATGATGGGGTGCGTTGCATTAACAGAGCTTCGTATCGGAATTGGGATGAAAGGCAAAGACAATCAAATCCTTCAAGGGATTTCCTGGCCTTTGTTTATGGATGCGCCGGATACGGCAATGGCAACCCTTTTAAACGTGTTGCGTATTGCCGGCATTAAGCCCGAAACCGTAACGCTTTTGGATGAAACCAACTTTATGGTTGAAGATGACGATGAAGAATTGGCCTTCCCAGGCGTGGATGGAGAGTTACATGACCCGCAACCGCCAGAAGATCAACAAATGCCAATCAGCTTTACGTTGAACTAATCAAACGCTAACACGTTGATATTTAAAGAAATGTCGGAGTTTTTCAAAAGACTCCGACATTTTATCGTCGTAAAAAGTGTTGTGATACAACAAAAGATCGTTGTATTTTTTGTTATCCAATCACTTTATTGGGGTGCCTTACCAAAGCTGAGCCGCCATACAAGCATCCTTCACAAACGCATTGCTATTGCCTTGAATCGCTTCAATTCGTTGCGCTCTCGTACACTCCCATTTATCGACCGGATATTGGTTATCCCAGCCCTGCATCAGACGTTCTTGCTGCTTACTTAACTTAAAGTGTTGAGGATAGGTCTCTGCCATATAAAGATAAGTACGAGCGATGGGGCCACGCGCATTTTCGGGCGGCTCTGCACGGCGGCGATCAATCTTCATTTGGCAAGATCCAAAGCTCGACGGCACGCCTGGCAAGAGTTGGAAGTTATAGTTTTGACGCATGGCATTAACCGCACCGATCGCCGGATAAAGGTTATAGAGATCGGCTTGCATTAAACGAAAGTCGTAGTTAACTTTTTCAGCGCATTTACGCCCCTTAAAGGTCTTCCCATTGGGATTCACGCAGGCTCGATCACCTTCTCGCCATTCTTTAAAAGAACGTCCAAAGTTTTCTGCCGGCACAACGTGTTCCCACTCAACGCGAGTAGCACGCTTTTCATGCTTTTCGGTCACAAAACCCTCAGGCAATGTGATGTTTTTACGTTGATCAAACGAAGCTTCACAGTAAAGCGTCACTCGATGGTCAAAATAGACCTTACGTTCCAAAAGTCGCTTTGCGTCATTAAACGAATCAATATCCGTATTACCGGCAGCCGTTGCCACCAAAGGCACTATCAATAAAGGCAGTAAAGAAAAACGCATCTTGAAGTCTTTTTGAAAAGTTGAACCAATACTTAAAGTCTACCTGAAGAAAAGGGACTGAAACCTTTCGATTTCAATCCCCTTCAATTAAGTTTTAAAACGAATAATTAACGTTCATAAACCCAGCGGCCGTTGACCATCGTGCGATCCACCTTCGTTTGCAAGATTTGATCATGCGGAATCGTAAATAAATCTTGGCTTAAAACCACCAAGTCAGCAACGAAACCAACCTTCAAACGACCCTTTGAGTTTTCTTCAAAGGAGCAGTAAGCGCTTTCCGTGGTATAGCAGTCAATGGCTTGGGCCATATCGAAGCACTCTTCGGGATAGAACCCGCCTGCGGGTTCACCGCGCAAGTTTTGGCGGGTCACTGCACAGTAGATGTTATCAATCGGGTTCATGTCTTCGATCGGAGAGTCCGTACCAAAGCTCGTATGAACGCCCATATCCACTAAGCTCTTAAAGGCGTAGCTGGTGCTAGCCAATTCCGCGCCCACACGATCTTCGACAATGGCCGTATCGTAGTGCAAGAAAATCGGTTGGACGTAAGCCAAAATACCGTTCTTCGTAAAGCGTTCCAACAACGGGCGGTCAGTAATTTGAACGTGAACAATACCCAAGCGCAACGGATTTTCACCATTGGTGCAAACCTTGTCGTAGCTATTTAAAACGTTTTCAATGGCGCCGTCACCAATGGCGTGAATCGCAACAGAGCAATCGTTTTCTACTGCCATCCCGACCAACGTATCCAATTGAGACTCGGTAAGCGTTGCAATGCCCTTGGTGGAGGGATCATCATGGTACGGTTGACGCATCAAGGCCGTGCGAGCACCGAGACTGCCGTCGACAAAGAGCTTCAACGGACCAAACTTGTTGAAGTCCGTCCCCATACCGGTACGGTAACCCATGTTCAAGAAACGTTGGAATTCCGTGGGTTCCATGAAACTGAATTGGTGGTAAGCACGAATATTGGGCGTTTCTGCCAAAACTTCTTCAAAAGCTTGCAACGTCGTTTCCCAGTCACTTAAACGCAAGTCACACGTTTGCACCGAGGTCACACCCGTTTCAGAGGCATGAGCCATGGCAGAGCGGATCAAGCGCTTCTTGGCTTCAACAGAGCGGCTAGCCATAATGGAGCGCACTTGAGCACGGGCATTTTCGCGGAAGATCCCCGTCAATTCTCCGTTTTCAACGTCAATGGCACCCCCTTCGTTGGGAACCGTATCCACCGTGACGCCTGCCATTTCCAAAGCCATGGTATTGCAGACCAAAATGTGACCACAGGCGCGATCAAAGATGATCGGGTGCTCGGTGGAAATTCTGTCCAAATCGTGACGATTCAAAAGGCGATGCTCGTCCGTGAAATAGTCTTGATTCCAACCCATGCCGTGAATGACTTCACCAGGAGCCACTTGGTTTTCTTCAATGTAGCGACGACCCTTTTCAATGATTTCGGAAATGGTCGTTGTTCCCAACAAGCGCACGGCAGCCAAGGCAATACCCGTGTTCATTAAGTGTTGGTGAGAGTCGTTAAAGCCCGGCACAATCGTGCGACCTTGGGCATCAAAAACTTCCACATCGGCAGCTGCCACGGCACGAACTTCTTCTTCCGTACCCACGGCTGCAATTCGACCGTCGTCACCTACCAAGAGGGCTTGGGCAAAATGATCACGTTCAACGTAGATCTTGGCATTCGTAATTAATAAAGACATTAGTTTTCTCCCTCTTGTTGTTGACGAACAACGGCTTCATGAGACTTGCGGAATAAGATTTCATAGATCACCAAACCGAGCAACGGAACGATGGCACCTAAGACAACCGTGAACGGGTCATTAGCAACGGTATTGACGATCAAACCAACCATAACGGCACAGATAATGAAAACGGTGAACGGATAGAACCAAACCTTGTACGGACGTTCCATCGTCGGATACTTCTTGCGCAACACGATGACGGAGTAGAACGCCATACCGTGGAAGATCATGCCGCACAAGGCCACCAAGCTCGTCAATTCACTCAAAGAGCGGGACAAAATCAAAACGATAGAGATAATGGCGCAAGCAATTTGAGCATTCACGGGCGTACGATATTCAGGGTGCAACTTGCCCAAGCTCTTAAACAAAGCACCATCACGGGCCATGGCGTAGAACATACGCGGGAACACCATCACGCAACCGTTCAAGGAATTAAAGATGGCCAAAATCATGGCAGCACCCACAATGTACATACCGGCACCACCGAACAATTCCTTGGCAGCTTCCGTACCGATGTAGTAGTTATGGCTTTCAACCATGCTCACAATCATTTCCGGCGGCACAACGCGGAAGATGGAGTAGTTAAAGAGCACGTAGAGTAAGGCCACGCCCGTGATCGCAAGGATCAAAGACAACGGGATGTTGCGCTTCGGGTTCTTGATTTCTTCGGCAATTGTGTTGAGGTTGGTCCAACCTTCGTAGGCCCACAAAGTGGCGATCACTGCAAAACCGATCATGGACAAGAGCGTAGAGATCGACGGCATTTCAGCAGGCATTGCCAAAAGGTCAGGGTTGTATTCACCCATGAAAAGACCGCAGAAGAGCAAAATCAAGATCGGGAAAAGCTTCAAGACCATGAAGATGTTTTGCAAGGAGCTCCCCAACTTAATCCCACGCATATTAAAGAGCGTCAAAAGAATGACCGATGTAACGGCAATCACCTTTTGCATCATGGGATCAATTTGCCAGAGACTGCTCAATGCGGCAGCAAAAGCCACGGCCAAAGCGGCCACAGAACCCGGAGACGAGAGCATGAAGTTACCGAAGCCACACATAAAGGCGACGCGTTCACCGTATGCTTCACGAAGATAGACATAGTAGCCACCGGCCTTCGGAATCATGGCGCCGAGCTCAGCAAAACAGATACCGCTCATCAACGTTACCAAGCCGCCGATGATCCAGACCAAGAGAGCCAAACCTAAACTCATACCGGCGCGTTCAAGAACGATACCGCCGATATAGAAAATACCGGAACCGATCATGATACCGGCCAAGACAGAAATGCCGCCAAACAACGTCACTTCACGACGCATCTCCGTTTGTTCACTTTGGAGATGGGCGACAGAATTATTGTTATTAGATGCTGTCATAAAGAACCTTCTGGTAAAAAATTAAAGTAAAAAAAAGTTGCACCCATCGATGCAACTCCAGAAATGTTCTCAATGACAAATAGATGAGAATAGACCTACAGAGTACCATCGATAGCACCTCTTTCCCTAACTGGGAAAGGAGTCATGAAGATGTTCTCTCCATGCCCAACCGTCCTTCCTGTCAGAAGTCCGTTTCGGCGAATTGACCTTTCATCGTGTTCTTCGGGTACCCCCCTCCGACGACTACTCATTCGTTTCGCGCCTCTACCAACTTTGTAATTATTAAACCCCAAATCAAAACAAATGTAAATAAGACATTTTCAGCAAAAAGGCCATAAAACCGAAGTTTTATGGCCTTAACTAAGTGGGTTTGACTAGCTTTTAAGCGTTATCACTAACACGGAACACCAGTTCTTGATTTTCGCAATCAACGCAAACGTGGTTCTTGGGCTTAATTTCGCCGGCCAACAATTTACGAGACAATGCGTTTTCAACATGGTCTTGGATAGCACGCTTCAAAGGACGAGCGCCATAGAGCGGATCAAAGCCCACCGTGGCGATTTCAGCCAATGCCGCATCGGTCACATCCATCGTAATGTCTTGTTGTTCAAGGCGAGAAGCCAAGCGCTTTAACTGGATCTTGGCAATATTCTTAATCGCTTCTTGACCCAAAGCGTTAAAGACCACGATTTCATCAATACGGTTGATGAATTCCGGACGGAAGTGGTCCTTCACTTCTTGCATCACTGCCGACTTAATCGTTTCCTTACCTTGACCGGCAAGCGATTGGATTTCATGCGAACCCAAATTACTCGTCATAATGATGACGGTATTTTTGAAGTCCACCGTACGGCCTTGACCATCGGTCATACGACCATCGTCCAACACTTGCAAAAGGACATTGAAAACGTCAGGATGAGCCTTTTCAACTTCGTCCAACAAGATCACGCTGTAGGGCTTACGACGAACGGCTTCGGTTAAGTAGCCGCCTTCTTCATAGCCCACGTATCCCGGAGGCGCACCAATCAAACGAGCAACAGAGTGTTTTTCCATAAATTCACTCATGTCGATACGAATCATGGCTTCTTCCGTATCAAACAAGAACTGCGCCAACGCCTTCGTTAATTCCGTCTTACCGACACCCGTGGGGCCTAAGAACAAGAAGGAACCGTACGGGCGGTTAGGATCGGACAAGCCGGCACGAGAACGCAAAATCGTATCCACAACGGCCTTGACCGCTTCACCTTGACCGACAACACGATCTTCAAGGGCTTCACCCATGTGCAGAAGCTTTTGGCGTTCCCCTTCCATCATCTTGGAGACAGGAATACCCGTTGCACGAGAAACCACTTCAGCGATTTCTTCGGCGCCCACGCTCGTGCGCAACAGTTTAGGCTTAGCTTGTTCGTCCTTCTTAACGGCTTCAGCCTTGCGAAGTTTTTCTTCTAACTTCGGCAGCACACCGTATTGAAGTTCGGCCAACTTTTCAAATTGCCCTTGACGGCGCAACTCTTCCATTTGATGCTTGGTCTTATCGATTTCGTCACGAACGGTCTTAGCCCCCAAGGCTTCAACCTTTTCGGTTTTCCAAACCTCTTCCAAATCACCGTATTCTTTGGTCAACGTTTCGATTTCAGCCTCAATCGCGGCTAAACGCTTTTTACTGGCCTCATCGGTTTCCTTTTTCATCGCTTCACGTTCAATCTTTAATTGAATGATGCGGCGATCTAATTTATCGAGCGCTTCGGGCTTGGAATCGATTTCCATCTTCACGCGAGCGGCGGCTTCATCAATCAAGTCAATCGCCTTATCGGGTAAGAAACGATCCGTGATGTAACGGTGCGAGAGCTCAGCAGCCGTCACAATTGCCGGGTCCGTGATTTCCACGCCGTGGTGCGCTTCATACTTTTCTTGTAAGCCACGCAAAATAGCGATCGTATCTTCAACGCTCGGTTCATCCACCATCACTTTTTGGAAACGACGTTCAAGAGCAGCGTCTTTTTCCACGTACTTGCGGTATTCATCCAAAGTCGTTGCACCAATCACATGCAACTCACCGCGAGCAAGTGCAGGTTTGAGCATATTGCCGGCATCCATCGAACCTTCGGTTTTACCGGCACCCACCACCGTGTGCAATTCATCGATAAAAAGAATGATTTGACCGTTTGCGGCAGAGACTTCTTTTAAAAGCTTCTTCAAACGTTCTTCGAATTCACCACGGTACTTGGCACCGGCAATGAGCCCCGCCATATCAAGGCTTAAGATGCGCTTATTTTTAAGCGTATCGGGCACTTCGCCGTTCACAATACGTTGGGCCAACCCTTCAACCACTGCCGTTTTACCCACACCGGGTTCACCGATCAAAACGGGGTTATTTTTCGTGCGACGTTGCAAAATTTGCATCGCACGACGAATTTCATCGTCACGACCGATCACAGGATCAAGCTTGCCTTCACGGGCCTTGGCCGTTAAGTCAATCGTGTATTTCTTCAATGTTTCGCGTTGGTTTTCGCTATCGGGGTTATCTGCCGTTTCTCCACCACGCACTTCATTAATCGAAGCTTCCATGGCCTTACGCGTCAAACCGCAACGCTTGGCAATACGACCGGCCTCACCTTGGTCTTGCGTCAAAGCCAATAAGGCCATATCAATGGAGATGTATTCATCGCCTCGAGCCATGGCTTCTTTTTCGGTCAAGTTCAACCAATTGATGAGTTCACGACCGGCTTGAATGTTGCCACCTGCACCACTGACTTTGGGCAAGTGATTCAAGGTTTCGTCCGTTTCTTTCACGAGCTTGGTGACTTGAACACCGGCGCGTTCCAAAAGATTCTTCGTAGAACCGTCATCGTCACGCAAGAGGGCAGCCAAAAGGTGCACGCCTTCCATGATCTGATTGTCATTGACTAACGCAATGCTTTGCGCATCGGCCAAGGCTTGTTGGAATTTCGTCGTTAATTTATCTTGTCTCATTTTCACATTTCCTCAAGTGCGCTCAAAGTGAACTTCAAAACGCACTTATCTCGTTGTACTACTTCCTATATGGGGACAACGTTTCTGATTTCAAGGGGTAAGGAAATGCTTGAGAACTTAATTTATTTCTTTATTTTTCAAATGGTTATATTGTGTTGATACAGTTGGTTTCAGATAACACAAAACGTTAGAAATGACCGCGAATGGTCAAAACACCCATCACCAAAGCAATAAAAGAACCCACAATGTGAATCATGAAGTGTTCAATGGCTGATAACCATTGGTTATTTAAAATGAAGTGAAGATTTTCACCCAAAACGGCTGTCAAAGTTGAGAAGGCGCCCAAGAAACCCGTGATAATAAATAAGCGTACAGCGGGACTGATTTCGGGACGCGTGGAGAGCCAGGCTAAAGCCATCCCCATTAAGTAAGCAGCGGTGAGGTTAGATAACGCCGTCCCTAAAGGTGAGGTTAAAAACCAAACCTTATCGTTAAAGTAATAGGTCAACCCCCAACGCGTCATGGCACCCAACGTTGCACCGCAACTGACAGACAACACCACAAGCCACAAGGGACCGTCACGAGTAATCATTACGTTAATCCTCACAAAAAGTAGACCCGATTATACGCCTTGGTCTCGTTTGCTTCCTTCTATAGCTCCAATACAAAAAATTTCATACGCATTTAACAAAAATCCGCCACAATTACTCTGTTCATTTATAGAGAGGTTTCAATATGTCATTAGTGAATTCTCAAGCCCCTGCTTTTACTGCCCAAGCCACCACGGGCACGTTATCTTTGTCTGACTTTGCCGGCAAGCGTGTTGTTCTTTACTTTTATCCGAAAGACAACACGAGCGGTTGCACGATGGAAGGCATTGACTTTAATGCCCGCTACGACGCCTTTAAGGCACTTAATTGTGAAGTGATCGGTATCTCTCGCGACTCCATCAAGAGCCATCAAAATTTCTGCACCAAACAAGGCTTCAAGTTCCCGCTCATCAGCGACCCCGACGAAGCACTTTGCAAGGCCTATGACGTCATGAAATTAAAGAAAATGTACGGTCGAGAATATATGGGCGTTGAACGCAGTACGTTTTTAATTGATGAAAGCGGAAAAGTTCGCGCCGAGTGGCGTAAAGTTAAGGTTGCAGGCCACGCTCAAGCCGTGCTTGAAGCCGTTGAAGCTTTAGCCTAATTCATCTAAGTAGGAGTTTTTTATGCCTTTACCCCCATTGCCCACCGAAATGGGTACCGTCATTGAAGATGTTGACGCACTGGCCAAAGCCAAACCGGTCAAGGACACAAAAAAGAAAACCGTTGTCGCTAAAAAAGCCCCTGTCCAAGCAACTTCTGAAAAAGTTGAGGTAAAGGCACAAAAGCCCCAAAAAGCAGTCGCCACGAAAAAGCCCGTCGCTTCCAAAAAAGCCGTTAAGACGAATCCTCTTACCGCACCGCTTCTGGCTGACAAACCCAAGGTGAAACCTGCCAGCATGCGTGAACGCTATAAGGGTAAGAAACTCTTCGTTTTAGATACGAACGTCTTAATGCACGACCCCTTATCGCTTTTCCAATTCGAAGAGCACGATGTCTTCTTGCCGATGATTACGCTTGAAGAATTAGACGGTCACAAAAAGGGCTTAAGTGATGTGGCGCGTAACGCCCGCCAGGTCTCTCGCTACCTTGATCAATTGCTTGCACACACCAATGGCAAAATCGTTGACGGCATTGAACTCAATGCCTTGGGCCATATCGAAGCTAGCGGCAAACTCTTTTTCCAAACACAACCCTTAAACGGTCAGTTGCCCGATGCCCTTCCGCAAGGCAAAGCTGACAATCAAATCTTAGGGGTTGTGAAGGCCTTGGTTGACCAAATCAAAGACCGTCACGTCATCTTGGTATCCAAAGACATCAATATGCGTATCAAGGCCGTGGCCATGGGGTTGGACGCCGAAGATTACTTCAGTGACCGCACGCTCGACGATACGGAAATGCTTTATTCCGGCCGTATGGAGTTGCCCGAAGACTTTTGGGAAACCCACGGCAAGAAAATGCAAAGCTGGAAAGAAGACGGACAAACTTGGTACAAGATTTCCGGCCCCTTAGTCCGAGAAATGTTTGTCAACCTCTTCGTTTACTTGCCCGATGATAGCTTCTTGGCTCAAGTTAAAAAGATTGAAGGCTCTACTGCAACGCTTGTTGTAGCTCGTGACTACAAGCAACAAAAGTACGCAGTTTGGGGCATTACGGCTCGTAACCGTGAGCAATCCATTGCGCTTAATTTGCTCATGAACCCCGAGATCGATTTTGTGACGCTTTTAGGCCAAGCCGGTACCGGTAAGACCTTGATCACGTTGGCAGCCGCACTGGCTCAAACGCTTGATATGCGACGCTTTTCTGAAATTATCTTTACCCGTGCAACGGTCAGCGTCGGTGAAGAAATCGGTTTCTTGCCGGGCACCGAAGAAGAAAAGATGTTGCCTTGGATGGGAGCCTTGGAAGATAACCTTGAAGTGCTCAATAAGCTTGAAAGCGGTAACGAATGGAGCAGAAACGCTGCCAACGATTTAATCCGCAGCCGCATTAAAGTAAAAAGCATGAGTTTCATGCGTGGTCGCACGTTCTTAAATAAGCTTGTCATTATCGATGAAGCGCAAAACTTGTCGCCGAAGCAAATGAAGACGTTGATCACTCGTGCGGGCCCGGGGAGCAAAATTGTCTGCTTGGGTAACATTGCCCAGATCGATACGCCTTACCTCACTGAAGGCTCTTCGGGTTTGACGTATGTAGTCGATCGCTTTAAGGGGTGGGAGCACTCCGGTCACATCACGCTTCAACGTGGGGAACGTAGCCGATTGGCGGATTTTGCAAGCGAATCGCTTTAACAAAATCTGACACTCATAATTCAAAAGCCTCAATTTTTGCGAATTGAGGCTTTTGATTATTTGGAGAGAGATGTTGTTAGCCTAGAGCACAGTCCAACGTCATCATCAGCAAGAACCCCAGCATCACGCTCATCGTGCCCACATTAGAGTGCTCACCTAAGTGTGCTTCCGGGATGAGTTCTTCAACCACCACATACATCATGGCGCCGGCACTAAAAGCTAAAAGCCACGGCATAAAAGGCGTAATCCAAGAGGCCATCAACACAACTGCGCAGCCGAAAATCGGTTCAACTAAACCCGATAATGCACCCAACGAGAAGGCTCTGCGAGGTGAATACCCTTCTTGCAAAAGAGGCAGTGAAACCGCTGCACCTTCCGGGACGTTTTGAATCCCCATCCCCAAAGCCAAAGCAAAAGCGGCAGAGAGTGCAACCGGATCCCCTGTTTGACCGGCAATAACAAAGAGCAAACCTACGCTCATCCCTTCAGGGATGTTGTGCAAAGTAATGGCAAAAAATAAAAGGGAAGAGCGAGAGAGTTGACTCTTGGGCCCTTCTGGATCTTTTGAACCCGGGTGCATATGGGGAAGCAACTCATCCAACGCCCAAAGAAAAAGGCCACCCAAGGCAAAGCCACCGGCAGCGGGTAACCAACTTGGCGTTCCTGCAGCTTCTGCTGCATCCATGGCGGGAATCAACAAACTCCAAACGCTTGCTGCAATCATGATCCCTGCCGCAAAGCCTAACGCCATACGGTGAACATTGGGCGAAACCTTATGACGAAATAAAAAGACGCTGGCAGCACCAACCATCGTCATCATGGCCGTGAACCCCGTACCGGTAGCTACCCAGCCCAGCATTTCCAAATAATTCATACGCTATTCCTTTCCGTATTTTTGTATTGTTACAAGTTCCTCCTTTTTGCGCAATTAAGAATCTCAAGGGAAACAATCGAGAAAAACTTAAAGATCATTTTCAGATATGTTCAAATCTATATTTATCAACAAATTCAGAATGAAATTATTTTTGAATATTTATAGCAATTCACTCAACATTCGATATAATGATGGAATGATTTTTGCTTTAAGAAGATAGACGTTATGCTTCACACGGTATACAGCAATTCGTACGAAATCCTTCGCACCTATCTCATGCATTCCATTGGTGCAAAAACCACTCAATCCACGCTCGAACCCATTCGCATCATTTCTGGTTCTCGCTTAATCAATAACGAACTCATGCTCTCCATTGCTAAAGAGCAAGGGATTTGTGCAGGGATCGACTTTTGGACAATGAACAACTGGTTTCGCAATTACTTGGGCTTTGGGTTAAGTGAAGGGGGCCAATCTCAGAAATTCATTTGGTTACTTTGGACGCTTTTAGACGATGACTTCATCCAAGCCCATCCGCGCTTAAAGAAATATTTTGAGCAACGCGAAAAGATCATGGATCGTGACCTTTTGCGCTATGACTTTGCCAAAGACGTTTCAACCGTTTTTGAAAAGTACATCAACTATCGTTTTGACTGGGTATACGAATGGGCCTTTCCTAAAAAAGCGTCCAAGACCGTTGATACACTAAAAAACTACTACCAAAAGCAAAACAAGAAAGAACGCCAACATCTTGAAAATTCTGCCGACTTTGGGTGGCAACGTGCCCTTTGGGAAAAGCTTGGCCAAGCTGATCAGTGGACGGGGCAACATACGTTGGACATGTTCGCCGATTGGGAAAATTTAAAGCGAAAAACACAGTCTGAACCCGAAGAAATTCACTTCTTCGTTCCAACAAACGTCTCGCCTTTGATGTTGCCCATCATCAAACTTTTAAGCGAAGATCCCAACCGTCACGTCTATGCGTATCTTTTGAATCCCTGCCAAAACTATTGGTTCGGGTCGTATGACAAGTCGCAAAGTAAGGTGTCTGACTATCTTCGCAAAAATGCGGCCTCTACGCGAGCCATGATTAATCGCTTCAATCAGTTTGCCACCGAAGAAGAGGTCACGGATCAGTTGCATCAATTGTCCGCAGTGAATTCGCTTGCCAATATCAGTCTTCAGCAACTCAAACTCACAACGGAAAGTGAGATTGAACGAGTGGACTTGGCGCCCGATGACGGTGCGCTTTTGCATGACTTTCAACGCGCAATTTTGCTCGATAGCAAAGAAGAATTGCCCATTGAAGTAAACGCAAATGACCGTTCGATCCGCTTTATTAAGTCCCCGACTCAAGCGCGAGAAGTTGAAAATTTAGTCAACGTCATTCATTCACTTTTTAACGATCCGACGTTGCCCGGCTTAAAAGCCGATGACATTCTCGTGGTGACGCCCGATATTGAAGAAGCTGCTCCTGTTATTGAAGCCACGTTCTCGACACTACCCGAATCTCAGCGCATCTCTTATAAGATCGTGGGACGCAATGCCATTGATGAAAACATGACGGGCCGCGCCTTGATTGAGTTGGGACGGTTATTCATGACACCGATGAACGTCAATCAACTTGAATCTTGGTTAGAGTTGCCCTTTGTCACCCAAAGCCTTGATTTGTCTTTGGAAGACTTAAACATTATCCGTGACTGGTTGGTCACGGCAGGGTTCCGACAAGGCATTGATGCCGAGCACTTAAAAAATACGCGTCATATCGAATTAACGACCGCAAAAAATGAACCCCACGAAGCGCTTGACGGGACGTTGGATCGTGCGTTAGAGCGTTTAAGTTGGGGGTTCGTTTTAGATCAAAACAAGCGTGAAAGTTTCGATGATATTCTCCCCGTCTCCAATGGGATCGATACGCGTTTTAACTCAGTGAGCACAGAAAAGCGAATTTTCCAAACCTTATTGACGCTTGAAAGTAAATTAAAGGAAGCTCATCGACAATACCTTGCACTTGGCGATCGCGCCAACTTGGATGACATTGCCAAGTGGGGACACAGCTTAATTGAACTTTTCTTTGCCAATAGTTCATTGACCGACAAGATTGCTCTTCAGAGTAGCCTACGTGCCATTGATCCTAAAAACAGCATGGATGAGGAAGATGCCACACTTGAAGAAAGCCTGGTTATTTCGCCGGCTGTCTATTGGCGAGCCCTTGAAGATACCTTGGGCGAGGAACCCATTCGACAAACCATCACGGGCGCTGTCACCTTTGCCCCCCTTAAGCTTTATCGCCAAATCCCCTTCCGTGTGATTTTGGCCTTTGGCTTAAACGAAAACAGCTCCTTCCCGGGAACGCAGCATTTTGAAGAGTACGACCTGATGGGCGTGACGGATTTGAAGCGCCAGGATGACCGCGACAGTCGTAGTGACAATCGCAACGCGTTCTTAAATTTGGCACTTTCAGCACGAGATCGATTCTATTGCTCTTGGTGCATCGGCACGGATCAGAAAAACCCGGCCAATCCCTCACCGGTCGTCTCGGAGTTTATGTATTTCTTGGCTTCCAACCTTCAACAATCCGGTGTAGAGACTGATGCCAAATTAAAAGCCATTACAACTCAATTACCTCTGAGTTCAGCTTCAGCTCGTAACTTTAAGAGCGACGAGACGCGTTATTGGAAAAGCGTCGATGATGTCTTACTGGACTCTCTTCATATGGCCCAAGAAACCCATTTCCAAGCCAAAGAAGAACCGATTGTGACAGGGCCGTTAAAGCTCGAGTCTTTCAAAGAAGAACTTAACATTGACGATTTAATTGCCGTCTACAACAATGTCATTCGCTGGCTTGAGAAAAAAATGCAGATTCGTGACAACGATGATGCCTCGACAAGCGAAGTTCCTCTGTTGCCGCCTATGGATCCATTGAACAATTCCGTTCGAATCTGTGAGTGGTTGGCTGCCTTTAAAGAAGGAAGAAATGTTGATGACATTGTCTGCGAACTGACTCGAAATCCTATGGCAGGCGCCGTCAATACGAGAGCGATCCAATTGCGTGAATCTATTGAGTTGACGCATGGGGCATGGTTGAACTATCAGTCGCTTTTAGCTTCAGCCGAAGAACACTATTTCGATCATTTATCAACGCCGATTCAAGGGCAATATTTTAAAAAACTCATTGCAAATCAGGTAACTCTGATCTCGACTAAAGAGACAAAAGATAAACTTTATCTTTTGGATATCTGCCCCTCTAAGTCAAGTGTCGGTCGTGCCCAATTAAAGACGTTATTGCTCAATACCCTTTTAGATAAGCCCGTCGGCATGAAGGTTTATTCGATTGCCGAGGAGAGTTGGGTAATGGTAGAAGCACCGAGTCGACGACTATCGGAAGATGCTCTGGCTATGTGGCTTAAAGAAATCGAAAACGTCGTTTCTGTGATTACATACTATGACAACACTTATGACGATGACCCTGTATCGATTCTGTGGCGCGGTAGCGATCAAGTGGCTGCCCGCCGTTATTGGGATTTGGTTAAGCACGATTATCAAGAACAAATCATTAAGCCTTGGACTGAATAGTCATGAAAAACTTTAATTTAAAAACAAGTGATATTAACGGTGCCTTTCTTATTGAAGCCAGCGCCGGCACGGGCAAAACATACTCTTTAACCCGCATCGTGTTGCGCTTATTGATGGAAACCGATATCAAAATCAATCAGGTTTTAATGGTCACCTTCACAAAAGCGGCCGCAGGTGAGCTCAAAGCCCGCTTGCGCAACTTATTGTTAGAAGTTAAAGAAGCGATTGCAGAGCCGGACAATGTCAACTTTGCCGATGAGTTACTTTACGAACTCTATCAACAATGGGATGCCGATACGGTCAGGCAACGTGTCGACGATGCCATCGAAGGGCTCGATGACTGTTGTGTCAGCACCATTCACTCTTTTTGTCAAAAAATGCTTAAAGAACACCGCTTCTCAGGGCAAAAAAGCGGTAACTACGAACTTGCTGATGACGCCGACGAGATCTTGACGCGAGTTGTTGATGACTTTTTGCGTAAAGAATTACAAAATGCCGGTGATTCTTTGCTTAAAGATATTCTCGCTCAAAGTGATCCGGCCGACGTTTTGTACAGTATTTTGAAAAAATACCTTGCCTTGCCGGCACACTCCTCTTACCAATACTACACAGATTGGTTTGTGGGCAAATATGGCGAAGTCTCTGAAGAGGATCTTAAAAACAAAAAATACGATTCAGAAGAAGTCGTTGAGTTTTTAAAGCGCTTTCTTGCCTGGGCATCCAATCAAGTGCAGCAGCTGAAAAATGCTCAAGGCATCTGCACATTTGATGACTTAATCGTTGGTCTTGAAAAAGAACTGACACCTCAATTTTCTAAGATCATTGGTGATCAATTTAAGGCTGTCTTAATTGATGAGTTCCAGGACACCGATCCGACGCAATACAACATTTTTAAGACACTCTTTTTAAAAGCAACACAAGACGATCCCAGTCGTAGTTTGATTTTTGTCGGCGACCCCAAACAGTCCATCTATCGTTTCCGCGGTGCTGATATTGATACCTACAAAAAAGCACGAAAAGACATTGGTAAAACGCTCAATCTGGGACGTAACTTCCGCTCCAATGCCGTACTTTTGGATACGATCAACACGTACTTTGCTGACGATGGAAGTAACTACACTTTCGGTAATGAAGATATTACTTACACGGCCGTAACGGCAGGTTCTTCCAAACTTCCGTTGTATCGAGACATCAACGGGCAAAAGTCTGTGTTGCCTGTTTTGGAAATTTGGTCACGAGACGACAATAAAAACAGTTTAGGCGCCGACGATCAACGAGAGCAAGAAGCGCAGTTGATTGCGAACGATATCTATACGCTCTTAAACACAAACGTGATGATCAAAGAGGGGCAGCGTCTCTCAGCCAAAGATATCGTTATTCTTGTGAGAACGTGGAAGAACTCAGAGCCCATCATCAGGGCGTTGAATAAGAAAAAAATTCGTTGCATCACTTTTGAAGAAAACGATGTTTTCAAAACCGAAGAAGCCGATGACATTCTTCGAATTCTTATGGCCATGGAAATTCCGCAGGACAATAAGCGACAAAAACTCGCTCGTTTGACCCGCATTATGGCTGAGCTCATCAATGATGTTTCTCCCGAAGCTTTCCAAAAAGCGCCGGATTCTTCCATTTTGGAGAAAAAGGCCTTAGAAGCTCGTGAACTCATTGACCAAGCGCGAAACTTATTCGATCGAAAAGGCGTTGCCAGTGCCTTTGCCTTGCTTTTTGAAAAGTGCCAAACCGAAAAGCACCTTTTACCCTTATCGGGTGGTGAAAAACGCTTGAATAACTACCGCCATATTATTGAATTGCTCCAAGAGCAAGCGCGGCACCTGACGACTTTATCCGGGTTAACTCGTTGGTACGTTAAAGCGAGGGAGCAATCCGGTGGAGAAAAACGCAAGATTCGTGTTGAAAGTGATGAAAACCTCGTCACCATTATGACAATCCATGGAAGCAAAGGATTGGAATATCCCGTTGTCTACCTGCCGGGGGCATGGAATGGAAATCACAGAGGAAGCTCGAAAGGTCATCTTTGCCAAAGCATTATTCAAAGCACTGGTGAAACTCAACTGACGATTTCTTTCTCCACTCAATCCATGAATGAAGTGGATGAGGATATTGAAGAAAAAAATGCTCTTGAAGGGTTGCGACTTGCGTACGTTGCCATGACGCGTGCTTCTCAACGATTAGTACTGCCTTTAATGCTCCGGCAAAAGGCCAATAAGGGTGACTTCAACGGACCATTTTTTAGAGCCTTAACCAAAAATGTCCAAGCTAAAGGAAATGTTGATCAGGTAATCGAAGCCAAGACGGCGTATTTGAAAAAAGTGACGAGCAATTTGGCCAATCATCCTGAAATGACTCAAGCCATTGAAGAGGGTCTTGGCGTCAGTCATATTGAACCGTACGATTTGGTAAAAACTTACGATGTGCCCATTGAGATTGAAAAATTTGATCATCATATTGAGTACGGCGGTGACGAAAAATATGAGGATGAATTCCTCAGTGTTGCCCCCTCTCGCGACATTCACTCCGATTGGCATCAATCGAGCTACAGCGCCATTATTCGTGGCGCTCACGAACAATTCGATTTGACCAATCAGGCTGAAAAAGAAGACCAAATCGATGAAGTCGAAAGTGAAAACCCCAAAATGGTTACGCCTTTGCCTGAAAATGACATTTTGAATTTCAGTCGCGGTGCTGAAAGCGGTACATTCTTGCATGCCATTTTTGAACGCATTGACTTTGATTTGGTTCGTCGTGCTCAGTTTGAAGACGATACCGAGGCCGATGAAAAACTCTTGAGCCGCGCCGATGTGATTGCCCGCCCCTATGCCCATAACTTCCAAAATTTAAACAAAGAAATGCTTCGTCAATTGATGAAAGACGTGCTTTGTTGCTCGATTTTTAAGGATGACGATGGCAATGACTTTAACCTTTGCAACATTGACAGTAAGCAACGGGAGATGACCTTCACGATGGCCATTAATGCGCCGATGAAGGGACGCAAAGCCGTCACCGTGGAAACGCTCTCAGAACTTTTGAAAACGTTTGAGAAGAAGTATCACCTACCCGATATGACGCCCAAGGCCCTCAAAGGCTTTTTAACGGGTGCTATTGACATGGTCTTCACCCACAACGGTCAGTTCTTTGTATTGGACTGGAAAAGCAATTTCTTAGGTGAGAACATTGACGACTATCGAATGCCGGCGATGAAAAAAGCCATGGCCAATCACCACTACTACTTGCAGTACCTCATCTACTGTGTGGCGCTCAAGCGCTTCTTGAAGTCTCGCGGTATTGAGCTCACCGATGAAAACTTTGGTGGCGTGATTTACGCTTTCATTCGTGGCATGAGAATTAACAATAAGCAACCCTATGGCATTTACTTTGAAAAGCCTTCTCTTGCACTTATCGAGTGCTTGGACGACTTTTTCATGAACGGGTTCGATGCTCGAACGGTTGGCCACTATGCAGATCAAGCTGAGAAAGGAATTTAAATCATGGACACAGAAAACAAGCTCGAACAATTAACTGAAGAGCAAATGGCCTATCGACAACTCGGACGCCATCTTCTGGCAACGGTTGAAAGAAATCACCCGGAATGCATCAATGATGACATCAAAGCAAAGGCGGGCTCCACACTTGATCAGCTCCTTTTAGCCTTTTGCGCGGCTGACGCTGAGGGTAGCGTGTGCATTAATATCGATGGACTCAATGTCTCTGATGACGATTTAACGCTTTTAGAAGATATCGGACTTCTTGTTAAAGCTCACCCAAAACTTCAAGATGAGCCCTCAAAGCGCATCCCCTTTATTTGGGACTGTCACGGCCAAACCCATCGCCTTTATCTGCAACGCCGCTTCATTGAAGAGCGTGAAGTGGCCCTTGCCATCATGGACTTTAAGTCGCACGCATCGGAAGCGATTTTGCCCAAGCAAGAGCAATTGATTGAAGACTTTAAATCCATGGTGTATGACAACGGCCAAACCGCGGATCCCCAAAGTTTAATTGAACAGGAAAAAGCCATCCGAGGTGCTTTATCGCACGCCTTTTTCATCATCACGGGCGGCCCGGGTACAGGTAAAACCACGGTTGTGGCCAAACTCATTGAATGCAAGTTGGCAGCCAACCCCGATTTGGTGATTGGGTTAGCCGCACCGACCGGTAAAGCTGCCAGTCGAGTGATGCAATCCATTAACGGGTCTTGTGAGGGTAAATCGGGAGCAATGTTTGTTCAACTTAATGCGCAGCTTGCTCAACGCAAAATTACCTCTCAGACCATCCATCGTTGGCTTTCTTCTGAAACGCTCGCCGGAGGCCGTCCCAGTGAGGATAACCCATTGGACATCGACATTTTGATCGTTGACGAGGCTTCCATGATTGACTTGACGCTTGCCAAGCAATTATTGCGTTGTATCGATCGCAAAAAAACGCAGTTGATTTTATTGGGTGACAAACATCAATTGGCCGCCGTGGGGCCGGGTTCAGTCTTGGCCGATTTAACCGACCCTGACGTGATGGCGGATCACGTGGCAGAACTCACCATCAGTCACCGTTTTACGAGCGACTCCAACATCGGTCAACTCGCCCAATACATTAATACCAATTCGAGCTATGACGTCGAAAAATTTGAAAAACTTTTCAGCCATAACTCTGAAAAGGACAGCATCGAATGGGTAAAACCCAAACGCGATGTTCCCTTGCAAACGGATACGCAAACTTGGATTCGTAAGCAATTAAAAAAATACTTAAGCGACCTCAAAATCTATCTCAATAGCGTATTGGACCAACCGCTTTTGGTTCGCGATGACAAGGCAAAAGCCAAGGCCTTAGCCGAGGTTTGGAAAACGGCTGACAGCTTCAGAATCTTGGCTGCACAGCGTCACGGCTTTAATAGCGTAGAAGCGGTTAACCGTTTTGCGGATGAATTTGTACGTGAAGAAATGAACCAATGGGCTCGAAAAGCGCAAGAAGAAGGATTGTTGCAATCGGCTGACCTTCAATTCCCCTTTACTGAGCTCTTTTACCCCGGGCGCATCATCATTAACCGTAAGAACTACGCCCCTTTGGATATCTTCAATGGTGATGTCGGCATTGTTTTACCGATGGATGACGACTGGTCTCGCTACGAAGTCTTTTTCGGAGATCGAGAAGAATTCCGCCCCGCCGGTCTTTTACCCGAACACGACACGGCTTATGCATTGACGATTCACCAATCGCAAGGCTCTCAATATGACCACGTGGCCGTGTTGCTATCCAATGACCCGGACTCCTCGCTTTCGACTCGAGAGCTCCTCTATACCGGTGTGACTCGTGCCAAAAAGGAAGTAAAGCTTTATGCCAATCCACAATCGATTGCTAAAGCCTGCTCAACCAAAACTCAACGTGCGAGCGGTTTAACACAACGCTTAAAAGAGGGTTAATCACTCCCAAAACAAAAAGACTGAGTTCAAATTCGAAACTCAGTCTTTTGTTTTGGTCGAAAGAATTTGTTAAAAAGCGAAGCGCATCACCAACATAATGCCGATCATGATGAAAGCGATTGCGACCTTCGCTGCAATCCCAGCAATCATACCGACCCACGTGGCCCAAGAAACCTTGCCTGCCAAACGCATATCACGATGACCGATCATTTCACCCACGAAGGCGCCGATCACGGGAAATAAGAAAATCCCGATGAGACCAAAGGGAATCCCCACGATCGTTCCTAAAAAGGCGCCAGTAAGGCCCATTTTCGTGGCGCCAGCCTTCTGGGCACCCATGGTCTGACTCACCCAGTCAATGGCAATGGAAATCGCCGTTAAAACGCCAAGAGCGATTAACGTGCCGACTCCAAAGTATTGATAACCTTCCATATGAGCAATCAACCATGCGCCACCGAAGATCATAGGGATGCCGGGCAGGGCCGGCACAACCGTGCCACCTAAGCCCACCAAAATCAAAACAAAGGCCAGTGCATAGGCACCGTATGTAATCAATGCATCAAGCATATCCGCTATTCCTTGAGGCGTTCTTAAAGTGCGTGTATTCACCGAAGAAGACTAAATCCACCGTCCCTGTCGGACCGTTACGTTGCTTACGAATAATGGCTTCAGCGTTACGCTCTTCATCCGTGCCCTTTAAGTCTTGGTTATAGACGACTTCACGGTAGAGGAAAATAATCACGTCAGCATCTTGTTCGATAGAACCGGATTCACGCAAGTCACTCATCATCGGTCGCTTATCAGGACGTTGTTCCAAACTACGATTTAACTGAGAAAGACCGATGATCGGGCAATTCAATTCTTTAGCCAAGAGCTTCAAACCGCGAGAAATATCAGAAATTTCTTGAGCGCGGTTTTCACCTCGGCCCGTACCGCTCATCAATTGTATGTAGTCGATCACAATCAAACCTAATTGCTTGACTTCACGCGTCAAGCGACGAGCACGAGAACGAACGTCCGAAATCGTCAAACCGGAAGAGTCATCGATAAAGACATTATGAGAGTTGGCAATATCGGTCACAGCCACGCTCATCTTTTGGAATTCATCGCCTTCCAAACGGCCACTTCGCAAGTGCTCCAACTTAATGCGTTGATAAGAACTGATCAAACGCATGGCCAATTGTTCTGCCGGCATTTCCATTGAGAAGACGGCAACCGGAAGACCGGCTCGCATCGCTACGTGCTCGGCGATATTCATGGCAAACGTCGTTTTACCCATGGCAGGACGACCGGCCACAATGATTAATTCCCCAGGATGCAACCCCTTGGTTAAGCTATCCAAGTCATTAAAGCCCGTAGGAACGCCCGTAACCGCGGTATGGCTCTTACTCTTATAGAGTTTTTGAACCTGCTCGCTCACGTTCATCAAGGCGCCTTTGGCGGGCTTTAAACCTTGACCGGCCACTTGAGCATCTTCGCTGATACTGAAGATTCGGCTCTCGGCCTTATCCAAAATGTCTTTGGTCTCTAAACCCTTGGTATCCAAGGCAGAATCAACAATTTCGGAACCGGCATTAACCAAAGCACGCAAAACACTGCGGTCACGCACAATTTCCGCGTAGCGACGGGCGTTAGCGGAGTTGGGCGTATTCATTGCCAAAGAATTCAAAAAGCTCTTCGTGCCCTCTTGTCCGAGACCGACAGAACTCATCGAATCATGAACCGTCAATACGTCTGCCGGACGGCCATTGGCAATCAATTGAGAAATGTGTTCGTAGATACGACGGTGGTCGCCGCGATAGAAGTCTTCTGCCTTCACAACGTCGTTAACCAAGTCAAAGACGCGGTTATCGATTAAAAGACTCCCCAATAAGCCTTGCTCGGCTTCGGTCGAGTGCGGTGGCAATCTCACTAAATCCGATTTTTGTTCTTCAGCCATCTTGATGCTCTAAGTTTGTTTGTGGAAAGTAAAAATTTTAGCAGAGACCCGATCGAGTTCTGCGTCAAGATATGTCACAAAAAATGAAAAATCGGTCTAAACCTTAACGATCTAGACCGATTGAACTGTTTGAATTAAAAATTCAGCAGTTTTTAATTAGGCTTCAGCCACAACCTTAACCGTGATGTCGGCGGTGATGTCCGTCAACAAACCGATCGTGAGCGTGTATTCGCCAACAGCCTTGATGGCGCCCGTCGGGGTGCGAACTTGAGACTTCTTGATTTCGAAGCCTTGAGCTTGGAGAGCTTCAGCAACGTCAGCATTGGTCACAGAACCGAAGAGACGGCCGTCGACACCAGCCTTGCTGGTGATTTCGATGGCGATGCCGTTCATCTTGGCAGCAACAGCTTCAGCAGCAGCCACACGTTCAGCTTGAGCCTTTTCCAATTCGGCGCGGCGAGCTTCGAATTCAGCGATAGCAGCTTGCGTAGCACGCTTAGCACGCTTGGTCGGGATCAAGAAGTTGCGAGCGTAACCGTCCTTAACCTTGACGATGTCGCCCAAGTCACCGAGGTGAGTGATCTTTTCAAGAAGAATAACTTGCATTTGAATGACTCCCTCGATTATTGGTTATCCGTGTACGGCAACAAGGCCAAGAAGCGAGCGCGCTTGATGGCGGTATCAAGTTGACGTTGATAGTGAGCCTTCGTGCCCGTCAAACGAGCCGGCATAATCTTACCGTTTTCTTGGATGAAGTCGCGGAGCGTGTCAACATCCTTGTAGTCGATCATTTCGACGTTCTCAGCCGTGAAACGGCAGAACTTCTTGCGCTTGAAGAGCGCGTTTTGTTGGTTGCCACGGCGGGGCTTACCCTTGCCTTTTGCACCAAAAGCCATTTTTAAACTCCTTGTGAGTATTGCGTAATATGTACGATCAATTGTCTGCTTCGAATGCTCTTGGGAGCGATGAAAGCGCTAATCTCAAAAACCGAACCTAACGGTTCTTTTTCAAGAGACAGTGCGATGTCTCCGCAAGCTTTTGCTGAAAAGTCAAACTCTAATTTTCGTTCACTTCCAGCTTCGTTCACCACACTCATGTGATGAAAAACAACTTCTAAAACCGGTAATCCCGCCGGCGTATAACGCATCTGGGATTTCTGTGTCAATTCACCGTTTAAATGAATCGTATTCACAATGTTTTAAAAGCTTTCAGACAATATGAATTGGTTAATCAATTAAGCAGCAGCGGCTTCAGCTTGTTGAGCTTGAGCGGCTTCGCTAGCGGCCTTCTTTTGCTCTTCCTTTTCGACGATTCGCATCATCGGGGAAGCAGCGGTTTCAGCCTTCTTCATCTTGATCGTCAAGTGACGCAACACGGCATCATTGAAGCGGAAACCGTTTTCGATCTCAGCGAGCGTTTCATGCGTGCATTCAACGTTCATGAGAACATAGTGAGCCTTAACCAACTTTTCGATCGGATAAGCCAAAGGACGACGGCCCCAGTCTTCCACACGATGCATCGTACCGCCTTGTTCGGCGACGAGCGTCTTGTAGCGTTCGATCATGGCGGGCACTTGCTCGCTTTGATCCGGGTGCACAATAAAGCAAATTTCATAGTGACGCATTGGAATTGTCTCCTTACGGAAAAAGCCACCTAGAGCGTCTATTTCTAGTGCGGCAAGGACAGAAAAAACGCTATTGTACTGATTAACCCTATGGATTGCAAGCATTTTTTCAGCATTTTCGCCAACAATTCTCACCTTGATTTCAAACCCACAAAATAGACCTTCCGAAAGTCATCCATTCATAGCATTTGACAAATGTTCGATATCGAACTATGATGTTCGTCATGAAAAATCGTTCTCTTGTTCACTATTCGGGTCGCTTGACTGAAATGGCCAATGCATTCATCGCCCATGAGCTCAAAAGCCGTGGCGTTGAAGACATTGCTCCGTGTCACGGTGATATCCTGATTCAACTTTACAAAAATGACGGGGCTTTGGTCACCGAGCTTGCTCGTCGGGCACGCCGCACCAAGTCCACAATGAGCGTGATGGTGGATAAGTTAGAGAAGTTGGGTTATGTTCGCAAAATGAGGAACCCTCAAGACAATCGGGCCGTTGGTGTCTACCTCACTGATAAAGGTTTAGCCCTTCGCCCGACTTTTGAAGCGATTTCAGAAAGCTTAAACGCCAGGGTCTTCTCCCCTCTTTCTGAAGAAGAGGCAGACCAGCTTGAAGCTTTAATGCAACGAGTTTTAAACAACTTTTAAAAAATCAGGCAACTTCGGTTGCCATTTCAAAACTTATTTCGTTCGATATCGAACCATTGGAGATAAAAATGCAAAATTTTAAGAAAGTCACTATCACGATGGAAAATCGCGAAGAACTCCATAACGTGTTGGATTTGACGGGCTGCGAAGTCTCGGTCAACATGCTTCCCCCCATGGTAGCTGTTCCGTTTGTCCATGCTCACACGAATAACGAAGAACTCTACATCGTACTTGACGGCAAGGGCGAGCTTTACATCGACGGTGAAGTTGTTGAAATTGCTAAGGGCGATGCGTTCCGCATTGATCCCGAAGGTCATCGTGCCATCCGTGCCTTAGAGGCGGGTCTTCAATTCATCTGCATTCAAGCGCGAAAGAACAGTCTTCAAGGCTTCACTGCAGAAGACGCGAATGTGTGCGAAGACAAAGCTCCTTGGCATTAATTTTCAAATTCTGACAAAAACGGCTATCGGATTTACCCGGTAGCCGCTTTTGCTTGAAACGTTAAATTAAATGACCGATATACCTTTTTGGGTGAGCTCTTCTAATGTTTGCTTGTGCCCCTCGAAGTCTACATAGGCCAACGCTTCAGATACGAGCGTCACAGCAAAGCCTCGCTTATGTAAATCCAAACAGGTTTCTTTCACGCAATATTCGGTCGCAATCCCCACAACCGTGACATCCATCACACCCATTCCGGAAAGCGCTTTAGCCAAGCTCTCTCCTTTATCATTGACACCCTCAAAGCCCGAATACTGTTCTTTATCAACTTCGCAACCTTTATAGAAAGAGAGTTCCGGTTTAACAAACGGTTTGAGTTCATCGTGGATTTCCCCTCCGCGCGTTCCGGCCACGCAGTGCGAAGGCCAAATCCCTCCAAACTCTTTAAATGAGGAATGATTTTGAGGATGATGATCCAAAATAAAAAGAATCGGAAAGTCTTTATCTTTCGCAAGAGCCTTTTCGATTTGACGCTTGGCGTCAGCCACCGCTTCATTAGCATGTAAACAAGCCAGACTTCCATCAATAAAGTCATAGAGCATATCCACGACAACCATCGCATTTCTCGGCATACCTATTCTCCTCTGTCTTTTAACCATCATAGCTCAAAACAATGCTGTCAACTCAAACGAGTGCTACTATTTTCAAATACTCAGCCAAGGAGAACGCCATGCTTTTAACCGTTGTCGTTGAAAATTTCTGTCAAAACCAAAACCTCAAAAGCGAATGGGGCTACTCTCTTCATCTCAAAAATCAAACAACGGATCTTCTTCTTGATACCGGTGGCTACCAACACGCTCTAGAACACAACGCCAAATACTTAGACCTTGATTGGAAGTCTTTAAAAGACGTTGTTCTTTCTCACAGTCACTTTGACCACACGGCCGGTCTCATGGATGTTGTCCGCATGGCCCCTCAAGCCACCATTTGGGGTGGAGCAGGTTTTGAGAAGCAACGTTGGAGCGATGCAGATCACGCCCGAAACGGCGGTGGTGGTGCTGTGATGTCCAGCGTCATTGATCGCACGATTGATCCATGGGCTCATGTTACCCCTGATGTGATTGCTTTTACCGTTCCCCAATCGGAACGAAATCCCAAATTTATTAACTCTCGTGATATGTGGGAAGAAACGCTCAATGGTGAGATCATCCCCGATACCTTCACGGACGATGTCAGTTTATTGATACGTGGAGAGCGTGGCTACTCGGTTGTTTTGGGCTGTGCTCATGCGGGGCTCCCTAATATTCTCGCTTACGCCCAAAAGACCTTTGGTATTGATTCATTCGACACTGTCTTAGGTGGGACGCACCTTTGTTCTGTACCGGATAGCGAATTGGACGCTTGGATGGAAATTCTCAAGAGCTTTAACGTCAAACGATGGCGGCCTAACCACTGCACAGGTTTTCATGCTGCGGCACGTTTGGCTCAAGGTTTTGAAGATGTTCAGTGGGCAGGTTGCGGCACGCGCATCCAACTCTAGAAAAGCATTATTCGCGGCGCAACTCAAACGTTTCAAAAAGGGAATTGAGCGTTTCAACCGTCTTTTTTTGCGGGTACTCGTAGCCCACTTTCTCAAAGGGAAGATTTAAGTGAGGTGGTAAGCGATAGACTTGTAAGGCGTAGTTTTTTACACCCAACGCTTTAAGTTCTTTTGCAAGATCGATGACCTTGTCGTCTGGCAAATAATTCGGGTGTGCAGTTGTGCGACACTCATATTGAATACCCGCATCTTGAATGAGTTTCAAACAGGACGAAACCATGGAGGCAGGTTCCCCTTTTTCTAACCCCGAAATGTAGCGATAAGCCTCTTCATCGGACAATGACGCTTTAACATCAAGTCCTACCCAATCCACCCATTTCAGTAACGGCTCTAAGTGTGTGGGGTAGCAGCCTGACGTATGAAGACCCACTAAATACCCCATCGCTTTTACTTTTTGCATGGCGTCTTCGAGCGCCGGATCCAATGTCGGTTCACCACCGGAAAAAACGACGGCATCCAAGAGTCCCTTTCGACGCTCTAAAAGCGTCATCAACTCTTCCCAGCTTGAATGAACGTAGTCGGGATTAAACTCTCGCGGTTGCATGTGGGGGTTATGACAATAACGACAACGCCAAGGACAGCCCTGCACAAAGACCACGGCAGAAAATTTGCCCGGATAGTCAATGCTCGCATAGGGGGTAATGCCGGCAATTTTTAAGTCAGTCGCATTGCGTTGAGTCATGGGGATTCCTTAAAAAAGCGTCGCACAAACAGTCTTCGTGCGACGCTTTAAGTTTCGAGTGTTTTATTTGTTCAAGCCGCACTTACTTTCTTCGAAGTACTTGCGCTCGGCAAACTCACCTTTTTTACCCGTGTTAAAGGACGAGACCGGACGATGGTAACCCATCACACGCGTCCATACTTCACAAGGTTGGCGTTCGCTGTCTTTTAATTCAATTTTGTTTTCGTCTTTTTGCATTTTTACTTTCCTTCTTCGCAATCACAAGCGGCTTGAGCTTTCTTTTGTTGAATGAGTTCTGCGTCACAGAGCGGGCAGAAATCATGACGACCGGAGATGTAACCGTGCTTGGGACAAATCGAGAACGTCGGCGTAATCGTCAAGTACGGTAACGTAAAGCGCGTCAAAGCACGACGAACCAATTCGCGGCAAGCCTTCGGAGAACTCACGGCTTCGGACATGTATAAGTGCAATACCGTGCCACCCGTGTACTTGCGTTGCAAATCGTCTTGCATTTCCAACGCTAAGAAGGGATCGTCGGTATAACCCACCGGCAATTGAGAGCTGTTGGTGTAGTAGGGATTGGAGTCGGTCCCCGCTTGAAGAATATCCGGGAAGCGCTTTCTATCTTCACGAGCAAAGCGATAAGTCGTACCTTCAGCAGGCGTTGCTTCCAAGTTATACATGTGGCCCGTTTCTTCTTGAATTTGAACCATGCGAGCACGCACGTGATCCAAGAGTCGAACGGCAAAAGTGTGGCCCCATTCGTCCGTAATATCGTGTTCGTCTTGCGTGAAGTTACGAATACATTCGTTAATACCGTTAACGCCAATCGTGGAGAAGTGGTTGCGCAACGTACCGAGATAGCGCTTCGTATACGGGAAAAGGCCTTGGTCCATATGACGTTGAATGACTTTACGCTTGATTTCCAAACTCGTACGAGCCAAATCCAACAAGTAGTCCAAGCGCTTAATCAGCGACTCTTCATCCCCACGGAACAAGTAACCCAAGCGAGCGCAGTTAATCGTCACAACGCCAACGGAACCCGTTTGTTCGGCCGAACCAAATAAGCCGTTACCGCGCTTGAGAAGTTCACGCAAGTCCAATTGCAAACGACAGCACATGGAGCGAATCATGTTGGGCTTGAGTTCGGAATTGATGAAGTTTTGGAAATACGGCAAACCGTAGCGAGCCGTCATTTCAAATAAGTGCTCGGCGTTTTCCGACTCCCAATCAAAGTCAGGCGTAATGTTATAAGTCGGAATCGGGAACGTGAAGACACGGCCCTTGGCATCGCCCTTGGTCATCACTTCGATGTAAGCACGATTGATCATGTCCATTTCAGGCTTACAGTCCCCGTACGTGAAAGGCATTTCCTTACCACCGATGATCGGGTGTTGATCACGAAGGTCTTCCGGGCACGTCCAGTCAAACGTTAAATTCGTAAAGGGCGTTTGCGTCCCCCAACGAGAGGGGACATTTAAGTTGTAGATGAGCTCTTGAATGCTTTGAAGCACTTCGGCATATGGCAAATTGTCTTTCTTAATGAAAGGTGCCAAATACGTATCAAAAGAAGAAAAGGCTTGTGCACCGGCCCATTCATTTTGCATGGTGCCCAAGAAATTCACGATCTGACCGGTCGCAGACGTTAAGTGCTTAGGCGCACCTGCTTCGACCTTGCCCGGCACACCGTTTAAACCTTCATTTAAAAGTGTGCGCAAAGACCAACCGGCACAATAACCAGAGAGCATATCCAAATCATGCACGTGGATATCGCCTTCACGGTGAGCCTTACCGACTTCAGCAGGATAAATATGGTTGAGCCAATAGTTGGCGACGACCTTACCCGACACATTCAAAATCAAACCGCCCAAAGAGTAGCCTTGATTGGCGTTGGCGTTCACTCGCCAGTCCAATTGTTGAAGGTATTCGTTAATGGAGCTTTCAACATTGACCCAGCTTTGGCGAGCGTCACGAGCGCGGTGACGTTGTTCACGATAGACAATGTATGCACGCAACGTCTTGAAGTAGCCACTATCAAAAAGCGCATGTTCAACGGCGTCTTGCACTTGCTCAATGTGAGGCGTCACAATGTTTAAACGCTTCAAATTGGGCAGAACCACATCTTGGGTTAACTGATCGGCACGAACCGTATCGAATTCGCCCGTGGCCTTACCGGCTTTGGCGATAGCAGAGCTGATCTTGCGATAGTCAAATTCTTTAATGGATCCGTCGCGTTTGATCAGATGCTGCAAAATTTTGTCGCTCATGAACCTACTCCAAATTGCTTCAAAAAAATTTATGACCCCTTGACTTTATCAAGTTTGACGAAGGCAATTTGACTAAAAAATAGGCACATACAAGTCCTGTCTTTTACAAATTCAGGCAAATATGAAAAGAGATTGAAATATCAGAAGAAAAGGGCAAAAAATAATTGATTAGGGTTTACCCTTTAGCACAATATGTAGTGTTTTTAGGTTTTTACATCAACAATAGATTGTAATTTCCGTCTTTTTGAATGATATCAAGCGATTGGAGGGAAATTGAGTAATTTTTGGGCAAGAAAAAAGGTCACGAAAGATGTTGCCGTCCTTCCGTAACCTTTTTCACGATGCATGTCCGAGTTTGACACGTCGACCAAAACGAGAAACTCGTAAGAGGAGGAGCTACATGCATACCAATTTATGACTTTCATTTTATATTAAAGAAGCTCATCAATGTTATTGTTTTTTATGAGTTTTTAAGGATATTTCCTTATTAGACAAAGTCCTTATTTCCAAGTTCAATGAGAAAAAACGGGACTTTTTGCCAACACATCATCCATTTTTCAGAATAGGTTAATCCATTCGGTTGATTCCCTTAACAAATACACCATTTGCAGGTATCCTTCTAAACATATTTTATTAAGGTTTTCCCGACCTCATGAGTCATTTACCTCAGAGCCGTCGGATTTTTCGTTTTAGGAACTCGATTACATGGATAAAGAAACCGCAACCTCCCGCTTTGAAGACTTCACGAAAGTCCGAGTGTTGCCGGAGTTGATTACGCATCATTTGGGCCGTCACGACGATCTTCCCGCATTGACCGAATATGTCGCCAGCGAAAAAGCTTGGGTCACGTTGTCATACCGTCAATTGCACGAACGCATTCAATCTTGGGAAAAAGCCTTTGCCAAATTAGATTTGGAAAAAGGCTCTCGTGTGGCCATGTTGCTCAATAACTGTGTCAATGCGATCTGTTTTGACCAAGCCGCCATTCGTCGCGGTTTGGTAACGGTACCTTTGCATGCAGTCGACACCCCGGGGTCGAGCGCTTATATTCTTGATGACAGCCAATGTCGTGTTTTGGTGACGGCCAAGTACTTGAAGTGGAAGAACATCCGTCAAGCTGAAACATTGCCCAACTTAAAGCTCGTTGTCATCACTGATGACGAATTGCAAGAAGACGATCTTGTCAATAACAACGGTGTTGAAGTCGTTCGCTTGGAAGATTGGTTGGAAGCTGCACAAGATCAAGACTTGCCTGACGTGCACTTGGAAGCCGATGATTTTGTGAACCTTGTCTACACGTCCGGTACCACGGGTCGTCCTAAGGGCGTGATGCTCTCGCACACCAACATTTTGGAATGCGGTCGCGGTGTTTTAAAGAACATTCGTCCCCGTCCCGGCGATGTTTGGTTCTCGTTCTTGCCGCTTTCTCACACGCTGGAGCGCGCCACGTCTTACTACATGGCCCTTGGCATGGGTAACCACGTTTACTTCAACCGCAACATCCTCCAAATCATGGAAGATTTAAAGGTTGCCAAGCCCACGATTCTCGTGTCGGTTCCACGTATTTATGAAACCATTTACGCGCGCTTAAACGATAAGCTTTCCAAGCAATCCGCCGTTGTCCGCTATGTCTTTAACTGGGCTGTGGAAGTGGGTTGGCGCCGTTTCTGCAAAGAAAACAACTTGGAAGTTGAACACACGTGGCGTGAATTCATGGACCCGCTGGTGGCCAACTGGTTAGACGGTAAGGTTGGCAAAACCTTGCGTGCCGTTTTCGGCGGAGCAAAGGCTCATGCCTACGTTTCGGGAGGCGCCGCATTGAATACGCAAATTGCTCGCGTCTTTATCGGTCTTGGCGTGCCCATTTATCAAGGCTACGGCTTAACAGAAACAGCTCCGGTGCTCTCGGTTAACACTGAAGGCAAAAATAACCCTGCAACGGTTGGCCCCATCATTGACAACATGCAAGCTCGCTTGGGTGACAATGATGAATTGCAAGTCAAGGGGCCCTTGGTCATGAAGGGTTACTGGAACCGTCCCGAGGCAACGAAAGACGTCTTCACAGAAGACGGTTGGTTCCGCACGGGCGACCAAGCCGACATTTTGCCCACGGGTCACGTTCGCATTAAGGGTCGTATCAAGGAAATTATCGTCACGAGCACCGGTGAAAAGATTCCGCCGGGTGACCTTGAAATGGCCATGCAAACGGATCCGCTTTTTGCTCAAACGATGGCAATCGGTGAAAACCTTCCCTTCATCTCCGCTTTGATCGTTTTAGATCCCAAGCGCTGGGAAAAGATGGCGGCTGACTTAGGTCTTGACCCCGCTGATCCGCAAAGCTTGAAAGACAAGAAAGTTTTAATCAATATCGTTAAGCGATTAAAGAAGGTTTACCACGGCTTCCCCCAATACGGCGTTCCGCGTTCTGCGATCTTGACGCTTGAGCCGTGGACGATTGATAACGGCATGTTGACGCCGACGCTTAAATTAAAGCGCCACATCATCAAGGCTCGCTATCAAGACCGTATCACGGAGCTCTACGCTCAAAAGTAATCCATCACGGATGGTATCCAAAGCCTCGATTGAAAAAATCGGGGCTTTTTCTTTGAAAATCGCCCTTTTCAAGGCAAAAGTTTCTTTAATATTTCTGTAAAATTTATCAGTTAAGAATTCGTTTTCCGGACCTTTGCAAATGATGCCAACTCGTCTGACCGTTGATGACTTTAAAACTTTGCCCCAAATGCTCGAGCATACGTTAACGTTTATGCCCGATCGTGAAGGCTATCGTTACTATGATTACGATACTGAAAAGTGGATTAGTGTAACCTGGCGCGAGTTCGGTCTTCGTGTCATGCAATGGCGAAAGGCGTTAAATGCCTTGGGGCTTAAGCCTGGCGATCGCGTTGCCATGCTTTTGATCAATTCGTTGGACGCATTGATCTTTGACCAAGCAGCATTAGCCAACGGTTTAGTGGCCGTTCCCCTTCACGCTATTGATACACCGGAATCCTCTGCTTATATCTTGGCCGACAGTGGCTCGCGCTTTCTTGTGACGACAACGAAAGCCCGTTGGAACGCCATTTTCACGGCCGATATGCAATTGCCCGATCTCGAGCACGTGGTCTTTACCTCTGAAGATGAAGAGGGCAGCAGTGACCATGTTCGCTATTGTGGCGTTGAAGAATTCTTAAAACATGGTGAAACAGTTTCTGAAAACGATTTGCCGGCAGGCCCCGAAGCTGAAGACTTGGCTTCGATCGTTTACACCTCCGGCACCACCGGTCGTCCCAAAGGCGTGATGCTCACGCACCGCGCCATTGTTTCTAACGTTCAAGATATTGCCAAAGAAGTGCCCTTGGGCGAAGACGATGTTTTCTTGTCTTACTTACCGCTTTCTCACTCCTTTGAACGTACGTTTACGTACTACAACTGCGTCGGTCACGGCACGACCTTGGTCTTTAGCCGCGGTGTGATGCGCATCGCTGAAGACTTTGCTGACATCCAACCGACCTTAATGTGCACGGTGCCTCGTGTGCTTGAGCAGTTCTACGCCAAAATTCAACAACAAGTGGCCAAAGAAGGCGAATCTGAGAAGTTCATCATGGACTGCGTGATCGCTGCCGGCTGGCGCGACTTCTGTCGTGAAAATGATCTTCCGCTCGAAGACGACGGTTTACCGGAATTGGACTTTATGTTCAAGACGCTTTACCGCGATCGTTTTGTTAAGCGCGTTCAAGACATTTTCGGCACTCGCTTCCGCTTCCTTGTCTGCGGTGGCGCCGCCTTAAATGGCACCGTTGCCAAGTTCTTCTGCTCTTTGGGCCTTATGCTTCGTCAAGCCTACGGTTTGACCGAATATAGTCCCGTGATTTCCATTACGCGTTTGGTCAATAACCACTTAGCCACCGTGGGTGAACCGCTTGCCCGTTGCCAAGTGCGTGCGGGCGAGAATAACGAACTCCAAGTCTTGGGCCCCTCCATGATGAGCGGCTATTGGAAGTTACCCAAAGAAAGTCGCGAAGCTTTGACTGACGACGGTTGGTTGAGAACCGGTGACCAAGTGGATTTGAGCGACGGCGGTCGAGTCCGTATCACGGGTCGTATCAAAGAAATTATTGTGACGAGTACCGGTGAAAAGATTGCACCGGTTGACCTTGAGTTTGCTATTCAAGAAGATCACTTGTTTAAGCAAGTCATTGCCATCGGAGAAGCTCGTCCCTACATCACGGCCTTGGTGGTTGTTAACGACATGCGCTTTAACCTTCTTTGCGAAGAAGTGGGCATTGATCCCAATGACCCCGGCATTAACGACAATCGCAACTTAAAGGCCAAGATTGTTAAGCGTATCCGTATGGTCACAAAACACTTCCCGCAATACGGCGTGCCTCGTAATGTCTACATTTTGCGCGATCATTGGACGGTTGAAAACGGTCTTTTGACCCCGACCATGAAATTGCGACGTCGACAAATTCAAGAGCGTTTTGCCGAAGAAATCGAAACGCTTTACGCTGCCGCACGACGCTAATCATTCAGAGGAATTTCAAAATGAAATTCCTCTTTAACTTTTTTCGATTGAATTTCTGAATTGCACTATGTTTTTTGATACGCACTGCCATATCTACATGGAAGACTTTAACAACGAGCAAGACGCCATTGTTCGTCACATGAGAGACGCTCAAGTCACTCGCGCCGTTGTTGTGGCAACAGAAGAAAAAGAAGTCTCTGCCGTTAAAGCCCTATGCGCCCAATACCCTGAGCTTTACGGTGCGTTTGCGGTGAGCCCTCAAAATGTAGAGCTCCCCGATTTAAGTCCTCAAACCATCGCCGACATTGTGAGTTCGGAAAAAATGGTGGCCGTGGGTGAAACCGGTCTTGACTATCACTACTGCTCAGAACCCTTGGATTGGCAACGTGCTCGCTTTGCCACTCACATTGAAGCGGCGCATTTGGCGCAAAAGCCTTTGATCATCCACTCCCGTGATGCGGCCGACGATACGCTTGCGATTCTTAAAAACAACCATGCCGATGAGGTCGGTTTTGTTCTTCACTGCTTCTGTGGTGATTGGGACTTTGCGAAAAAAGCCTTGGACTTAGGTGGCTTTCTCTCCTTTTCCGGCATCTTAACGTTTAAGAGTGCCAAAGACATTCAAGAGGCTGCCAAAAAGGCACCGTTGGATCGAATCTTTATCGAAACAGATAGCCCCTATTTGGCTCCTGTTCCCTTGCGTGGCAAGCGCAATGAACCGGCCTTTGTTCCCCATGTCGCTCAATTTTTAGCCGACCTCAAGACTTTGCCTGTTGAAGAGATCGCCCGCATGACGATGAATAACGCCAACGGCTTTTTTGGGATTGAAAAATGAGAAAACTCTTATTCGCAACGCTTTGTTTGGCAAGTTCCGTGGCTTGCGCCTCCACCAATCCCTTTGACAATACTTTGCCGCTTGATAAACAGTTGACGGTTGCTATTGCCAATGACGACGCCGGTAAAGTGGCTTACCTTTTGCGTGAGATGCGTGTCGATCCCAATTTCTACCTTCCTAACGGTGAAACCCCCTTAGTATGGGCCATTAAAAACGATGCGAAGGTGACGACAGAAAAAGTGCTTTTAAAGAGTGTTCGGATCAAAATCAACACGCCGACCTTAAGAGGCGAAACACCTTTAATGTTGGCTGCCATCAAAGGCAATGTCGATTTGGCTCAAACGCTTTTAGATAAAGGCGCTGATATTAACGCCAACTACGGTTGGACTGCGCTTCACTATAGTGCAAGCACAGGACAAGCCGAGATGACTCGCTTTTTGATTGAAAAGGGCGCAAAAGTCAACGCCCGCACCGAACGTGGTGTCACCCCTCTTTACATGGCCGCTCGTATTATTGCCACACCAACGGTTGACGTATTACTTCAAGCAGGGGCCGATAAAACGATGTGTAACGACCAAGGGGTGAGCCCTTCAGCGATTGCCAAAAAGCGTGGCGATGAGAAACTTTCTGAAAAGCTTGCGATTGACGCTTGCAGCCCCTGGCCACCCGTAGAAGAGACGACTCAATCCAACGTTGAGCCCATCTCCGCCACACCTAAACACTGAGGTCTTTTATGCAAAAGACATTACCTTTAGAGCTCTTAGCACCTGCCAAAAATGCAGACATTGGCATTGAAGCCATTTTGCACGGAGCGGACGCTGTCTATATCGGTGGCCCGGGCTTCGGGGCGCGAGAAGAAGCCTCCAATGCGTTTAAAGACATTGATCGTTTAACGGCATTTGCCCATCGCTTTAACGCTCGCGTTTACATGACGCTCAACACGATTGTTTCCGACGAAGAAATTGAGGATGCCGTGCGTATCGCTTGGCAAGCCTATGAAGCTGGCGTCGATGCACTTATCGTGCAAGACATGGGCATTATGGAAATGAAATTGCCCCCGATCCAATTGCACGCTTCGACGCAATGCGATGTGCGAACGCCTGAAAAAGCCCGTTTTTTGGAAAGCATTGGTTTTTCTCAAGTGGTTTTAGCTCGAGAACTTAATCTTGATGAAATCAAGGCCTGTCGAGAAAAACTTCAATCGGCCCGTATTGAATACTTTATTCACGGGGCCTTATGCGTGAGCTATTCCGGTCAATGCTATGCGAGTTTTGCCACAACGGGACGTAGCGCCAACCGAGGCGCGTGTGCGCAACTTTGCCGACTCCCCTATTCCGTCTACACGGAAGAGGGTGAAGAGCTGGCTCGCGATCGTCATGTCCTGTCCCTTAAAGACAATAACCAAAGTGACAATTTGGAAGCGTTGATTGAAGCAGGCGTTAGCAGTTTTAAGATTGAAGGGCGTCTGAAAGACCTCGATTACGTGAAAAACATCACGGCCTTTTATCGTCAAAAGTTAGATGCCTTCTTGGCTACCCATCCGCAATACCACCGTACAAGTGATGGGGTTTCGCGTATCAGCTTTACGCCTCAACCGGCTAAGAGTTTTAACCGTGGTTTTACCGACTACTTCACGCGCGATCGCCATCACGACATGGCCGTTTTTGAAACGCCTAAAAATTCCGGTGAAAAGATCGGTTCGATTGCCAAAATCACGGCAGACTTTATCGATGTGAAGACCTATGAGACGCTTCATAATGCTGATGGTCTGACGTACCTGACGCGCGAGAAGTCGCTCGCTGGCTTCATGATCAATACCGCCACGGAACTGCGCCCGGGTCTTTGGCGCATCACGTTGCGCGATCGACCGATCAGTCGCAAGCACCCGCAATTGGTGCCCGGAATGGAGCTTTTCCGCAATCGCGATCATGAATGGGAAGAAGCGTTAAGTAAACCCACGGCCACGCGTACGATCCCCGTTCAGATGCATTGGAGAGCCGATAGCAGTGGTTTTACTTTGACGGTAAAAGATGATCGTGGCACCGAAGCTCACGTTCATTTCTGTCCTGAAGACTTGCAAGAAACGAATAACCCAGAGCGCAACAAAGAAAATCTCAAGAAAAACCTAGCGAAATTAGGTGGCACGGATTTTGAATTAAAGGCTATTACGATCGAAGGGGAAAACGTCTTTGCTCCGGCCAGTATCGTCAATGACATCCGTCGCCAAGCTGTTGAGAAAATGCTCAAAGCTCGAGAAGATGCCTTTGTGCGATTACCCCGTGCAAAGGTCACCGAATGCCTCCCCTATCCGGATGCAACGGACTTTAGAGCCAACGTCTTAAATGAAAAGGCAGTGGTCTTTTACGCTAAACACAAGGCAATCATTGAAGAGCCTGCACTTGAAACCGGTGACGTGAAACGTAATGTCCCCGTGATGCTCACGAAGCACTGCGTGCGCTACGCACTAGGGCGCTGTTTGAAAGACAATCTGGAAACGGTTAAAGCGCATCCGGAACTTAAGGATCGCTTTAAACCCACGCCTTTGATTTTGAAAACGGGGCCTCACACTTTTACAGCGACGTTTGATTGCAAAAAGTGTGAAATGACGTTAACAGGACGGGTAAAAACCAACGCCAGTTTGGGTCATGTTTGCAAAATTTCGTAAAGAAAGTTCTGCGAATTTAACTTTATTAAAGGTTTGCTTAATTTTTCCGTAGGAACTATGGGAAAACCCTTAAAAATTTGGTAAAGTTCGAAGTGTGCAAAGGCTACATAACCGGCCGGCGCACACAAGTCGTGGCAGCAATCGGTCCGTTGCCACGACTTTCTCATTTCTGGCGCAAAAAAACAGAGAACATCGCTGCTCTCTGCTTTTCTTACCTCGATCATTACGATCAATCGATTCTCAAATGCATTTCACTGCGTCTTGCCCGAGCCTCACGCAAAAGCGCTTGGTAGGCACGAGAACGACGATTTTTTAATCCGTAGATTTCTGCCACAATCAAAGCCACCATGAAACCGAAGGTCGTCAAAACATAAGCGGCCGACTCGGAAATCTCAAACCATGCAAAGAAATTTTCCATCATAAATTCCCCTCCAAGGCTTCGTCTTGTGCCCACGAGCTACGATGGTCTCGCTCTAGAATCAAGGTTCGACTACGCGCCAAAATCATGGCCATGGCGTAGCAAACGAGGCATAACGTGAAACTCACGATCAAAACTTGAGGATCCACGCCATTGGACGTGACTAAAATTCTGTCAAATTCATGGCGCATCGGTGCCAAAAGGTCAAAGAGGAAATAAAAGACCGGCACGAAAATAATGCCCGACAAAGCAGCAATCGCCGCTCTGACGTCGGTTGTCCGACGATGCTTCATGCCTCGAGGGGCGGCAAACGTTAAAAAAGCACCGAAAAAGAAAATCAATAACATGAGGCCCGACAAACGCGCATCCCACACCCAGTAGCTCCCCCACACGGGGCGCCCGAACAAAGCCCCCGTGCCTAAAGCAAAAAGCGTCATATAAAAACCCGTGGGGGCACTTGCCATGGCAATGATGGGAGCAAAGAAACTCTTTTTAGAAATAAGTAGCCACAAGGAGGACATGCTCATTAAAAAGTAGCACGCCAAAGCCGTGACGGTTGCTGACATGTGAAGGTAGAAAACCCAGAAAATGTCGGCTGTTCCAATCGCTGTTGTATCGGAAAACAAAAGCATCCAAATCAGGGCTTCGCCCAAAAACATGACGGCCAAGCCAAGGACAAACTTAATGGTTGCCCCTGCATAGTAATAGAATTCTTGGCTGGAAAAATGATTGTGCATGAGAATAAATAATTCCTAGAGTTAGATGCATTTTAGCGTTTTCTTTTGATTCTTTTTTATTTTCTCGCTCTTGATTAAAATAGTCAGAGAATTTTTCCGAGAGATATCAAATGCAGTTTTTAATCGTCGATGATCACTCCATTGTCACCATGGCCTTAGGCATGCTCTTAAAGGACTATGACGGTGAGCAAAATTCTGTCTATACGGCCAACACCAAAGAAGAAGCGTTAGAACTTGCCAATACCTATGGCGATACGGCCGACTTGATGATTCTCGATCTTTCAATGCCGGGCGTTGAAGGCACTTCTTTAATGGAAGAAATTGTTGCGGCTCACCCCACACTTAAAATTTTGGTGATGAGCGGACTTCAAGATCAACACAGCATCGTGAAAGTCTTGCAAATGGGTGCGGCGGGCTTTATCCCGAAGTCTCTTGACGCGGCCCTTTTAACCGCCGCCATCCGTTTTGTCTTAAATGGTGGCGTTTACATCCCCGTTAAACTTTTGGCTCAAGCCCAACGCACGGGCCTACTCACGGCCAAAGAACCGAAACTTTCTGACACGGCTGACGTTCACTTAACGGAACGCCAAAAAGAAGTCCTAATGCTTTTAGCTAAAGGCGCACCGATTAAGCGCATCTGCAAAGAATTGGATTTGTCTGAAGGGACGGTGAAAACGCACGTGACGGCCATTTATCGTGCTTTTGGTGCCACCAATCGCACCGAAGCTTTGATTGAAGCTCGCCGTCACGGCTTTGATGTCGGCATCTAGTTCTCAGTTGCCAGAACCGCACGAATCGCCTCGTTAAGGTCTTCGCCTGAAACAGGCTTTTGCATAATTCTTGGCAAAGCAAAGTACTGTACATCTTCTTCACTTAACGTGGAGAGGATGTGTCGGTAGTCTTCTTGAATCTTATCGTCAGCCACAGCCGTCAATAAAATCGAAGGAATCGTTGTCTGGCAGGCGCGATTCATCTCTAACATCACTTCAAGACCATTGGCTTTATCGGCCCCTAAGTTATAGTCCGAGATAATGGCGTCGATTCCCGCTTCTTTTTTGATCGTTTCAATAAGCGCTTGAGAGTAACCGCTCTCGGCAATGACCTTTAATTGCCACATCTGTAAAAGCGCCTTCAAACTTTCACGCACAACGGCATTGTCTTCAATGAGCACCACCGTGGCGTTCATTGTTTGAACATCTTGTTTTTCTTTTCTTGCTTGCGTGAAAATTCGAACCTGTTCGGCTTCATGCAAAGGCAGTTGAATGCGGAAAATCGAACCACGTCCCAATCTTGATGAGAAACTCAAACGCATTCCGAGTTGCTCGCAAATCCCCCGAACAATCGATAAACCCAAACCAAAACCTTCGGTCGTTTCTCGTGTTTTTTCACTGCGATAGAAGTGCTCAAAGATTCGTTTTTGCTCAGCCTTATCCACCCCTTCACCGCTATCGACCACGCAAATGCTCACGTTTTTACCACCAATTAAACGGGCCGCTAAAACGATTTCCCCCTCATTGGTGTAATTAATGGCGTTGGTAATCAAGTTGCGTAATGCGCGTTGCAGTAATTGCGCATCGGTATAGATATTCACGTCCAACGGTTTAACACGAAAACCCACATTCTTTTTGGCTGCCAACGGGGCGAACTCTTCGGCTAAATCTTCAAGCACCTGTTGAACATTTAAGGGCTCAAGCGTTGTCGTCATGTGGTGCGTTTCAAGGCGCGAGATTTCCAAAATTTGAGCCACTAATGTTTGAAGCGACGAAGTGGTTTTTGCCAACTGCTCAACAATCAATTTAACTTGAGGATCGTCATTGCGTTTAAGCAACTCAATATAGATCCCGATGGCTTGAAGCGGTTGACGAATGTCGTGATTGGCCGCTTGAAAGAATTTCCCGCGGATGCGGCTTTGTTCTTGCGTTTCGCGACGAAGTTTTTCAGCTAAGTTTTTCTCAAGCGTTAAGCGCTTAACCATCAATTCGCTTTCTTGTTCGTTGCGAACCGACATCTGAACAATGTCACTAAAACGTCGACCGGAATAGAAAATAAAAGCAATGATGCCCACCAATAAAATGGCAATGGCTAAACGCGACCAACCGAAAACCAAAGCCATGCGAAGAACGAGCGGCGCAATGCTCAAAAGCGTAAAAACGCCCAAACTCGGCAACCAACAGGCATAGACCGGCCACGAAGCAAAGGTCACGCTCAAAATAACGCTCACCAAGAGGATTTGCGAGGCCATATGGCCGTCAGCACCATAAGCGAAGGTGGAGCCCGCCACGGCCCAAATAACGCCAGAGAGCGTGGCTAAAATCATCCAAGCTCTCACCCACAGGTGGACTCTCGCATGACGATAGCGATCGGCCCAGAAGCGTCGAGAAAAATCAATGGCTCCGTAGAGGTGAATGACGATGACAAAGAGCCACGCAAAGAGGTACCAATGGTTGATTTCATGCCAAAAGGTAAAGGCTAGCGTTGCAGCCCCCGTGCTTTCGGCAATTAAAGCAATCGGCTGAAGTTTAAGTGAACTTTGGATTTGACGAACGAGTACACGAGAGTGACGGCGACGCCATTGGGCAGCCGTCTGATTCTCGTTAAGAGGGGCCGAGTTGTTGGTGAGAAATTGGTACCACTTGGCCCGAAGTCGATCAAACATGTTTAATTTCAAAGCGAGGCTTCACTCTCGGGTGATCAAACGTATTTAAAACAACGTACCCCTTTTCGGTATGCATCTTCACTTTTGCACCATAAGGGATGGTGGCTTTAACAGGAGAGTGGCCGAAGGGAAAGCCCGTTAGAATCGGCACGTCCTTCACACGCTTTCTCAAAAATTCGAGCACGTCAGCAAAAAGAAAATCATTGGGACGCGGATGCATCGGATCGGCATCGCGGAAGTCGCCCAAGAGAATGGCTTTTTGCTTGGTTAAAACACCGGCCATATATAACTGCATCAAAGAGCGCTCCAAGCGGTAAGCGCGATCATTGCAGTCTTCAATAAATAAAATACCGCCTTCTATTTGAGGGAAGTAGGGCGTGCCCACCAAAGAGGCCATCATTGCCAAGTTGCCACCCCAAATCTGACCTTCAAGATCAAGCTCCGGCGCTTCCTTGCATGGGAAAGATAACACCCACTCTTCATCAAACAAAGCCGAATGGAAATTGCGCTCCGTCACGTAGAGCGGTTGATCAACGAAATCCGTTGCGCTCGGGCCGTGATAGCTGATTTTTCCTGTCTTGGCATAGTAGGCCATGTTAAAGGCCGTGAAGTCCGAAAAACCGCAGAAAATCGGATCGTGTTTAGCGATTTCTTCGAAGTCGATATCGTCCAAAATGCGAGATAAACCGTAACCGCCACGAATAGGCATCACGAGATCAATCTCAGGATTGCACGCCATCGACATAATGCTATCAATGCGCTCAGACTCAACACCTGCAAATTGCTTCACGTTTTTAAAAACGGCATCGTGGATTTCCACTTGAGCGCCACGATCGGTAAAGTAAAGCTTTGCCAGCGCGGGCGTTGAAACATCCACGGGAGCGCGAGACGGGGCACAAAAACCCACACGAATCGGGAAATCAGGCATTGCGACGCTCCTCAAAGAAGGCCGTTAAAAGCGTGCCGCACTCTTCGGACAAAATACCGCCATCGACTTGGGGCTTGTGATTGAGCTTAGCCACTTCAGGCAAATTAATAACGCCACCGTAGGCACCGGTCTTGGGGTCAGAAGCGCCAAAGACCACACGGTCAATGCGGGCATGAGAAATGAGCGCAGCGCACATCGCACAGGGCTCTAACGTCACATAGAGCGTGCAACCGGACAAACGATAGTTTTCCAAAGCGTGAGCGGCTTGACGAATCGCATTGACTTCAGCGTGAGCGCTCGGATCATGGTGACCAATCGGGCAATTGCGACCCACACCAATGATTTGGTCGTCTTTAACAATGACGCAACCCACGGGGACTTCACCTTCGGAAGCCGCTTCTTTGGCAAACTCCAACGCTTCACGCATGAATTCCGGATCTTTGTCGTTTTCGATACGTTTTTTAGCGTTCGCTGCCATGTTTTTAAGCTGACGCGCCTTTTTCATCACTTGCTTGGTTTGCTCGCGATGATCGTACTCAAGTTCAACGGCACGATCTAAACTTTCACGATCGTAGCGATCTTCTTTACTCTTTCGATAGCCGACCGTAGCTTCAAAAATGAAACCTTGCTTGAGGGCTTGCAAAAGCAACGTCACGGGCTTTTCATCGAGCCAATCACCGGATTTTTCCAAAAATTCTTTTGCCTTTTCCAAAGCCGTGGCTGCAGAGATAAGGTCATCGGGCAAATACGTGACAAACGCTTCAATGACAGCAGACGAATCCTGAGGGTCTCGCTTTTCCAAGGAAGCTAACGTACTACCTCGACGAATGGTTAAATCAATAAATCTTTGCACTGGATTCTCCCAACAAAACTTTCCTCATTTTAACTTTTTGACAGACAAAATTCTTTGCGTATTGGCACAATTACTTAACCAATTTTGAGGATTTTTTCATGAAAAAGAATTTGTTGTTTGCCGCAGGATTATTACCTGTCTTATTGACTGCCAATGTAGCGCTTGCCGGGCAATATAGTGACGCACTCGGTCAGTGCTTAGTTAAAAATGCCAACAAAGCCGACACCAAGGTGCTAACACAATATGCTTTTGTCACACTGGGCCAAACGCAAGCCGCCAAAGAAATCGTGGTAATCCCTCAAAAGAAAATTGATGCCGTCACCACCAAAGCGCAAACCGTTGTTGTTCGCCTTTTAGCCAAAGACTGTGCAGGCCCGGCTTTGAAGGCCACCCTTTACGAAGGCAAAAACGGCGTTCCCAATGGCGTGAAATACGCCGTCATGCAGTACATGCAAGACGAAATGCAAAGTCGAACGGTTGATGCATTGATTTCAAAACTTGCTAATCTCAAAACGCCTTAAAACAAGTACTCAATTCACGAATATTTGAGTCAATAGATGTTCAATTAAAACAAAACCCCCTATCGGCAATAGTTGAACTACACCAATAGGGGGCAATAGCATTTAATTTACTAATTAAAAGTTATAGCGAACACCAACCGTTGCACGCCAATCTTCATCAACTTCGGCACCAGAAGTACGTTCAACATCTGCCCAAACATACGTTGCGTTATTGATGTTCCATTGGCCACCCAAACCAAATTCAACCCAGGTATCTTTCCCATCAACTTCCATGCTTTGAGTTACCGTCGTTAACTTAGTATCACCTAAGAATTGATGTGCGGCATTTACTCGAGCATAGATGTCACCCTTGTTAGACGGACACTTTAGTCCTGCGGCCAAACCGGCACGAGCAACAAGACTATTCGTGGCATCAATGTCGTACTTGTAGGACTCAACACCACGCAATGTCATCTTGTCAGAGTCAATATACGCATAAGTCAATTCCACACTAGGTTCTACATAGAATGTCGATGCCAAATTCATGCGAATGCCAACCTCGCCAGAAAGGCTATAAACCATATTGTCGAGATCACCCTTCATGCCATCAACTTTCATTTCGGAATCTGCCTTGGCAATGCGACCAATGACATCCGTAAAGACTCCACTATCAGAGAACCAAGTACCATAAGCGGAAATGGAGTATGCGTCCATTTCAGCTGTACCACGAGCGTAGTCAGCATCTCCCTTTGTATAAGAGAAAGCAACACCAGTACGTACATTGCTTAACAAGGCGTTTGTATCAGCGCCGACTTGAATTGTGTTGAAGTCGTTTTCATAGGCATTTTTACCACTTAAGCGACCACCGTCATAGCGTGCCCAAACACCATTTTCAGCACCATTGGCACGTAAATCGCCCATACGTTTACGCAGATCATTCGTGAGAATTCTGTCTAAGGAAATCATCGTTGCGGCTGCTAAATCCATCGTACTTTCTTGTAAAGTATTGCTGATTTCCTGCGCATTACCATTTTCATCAACGAACCAAGAATTTGAGTTATAGCCCTCTTCCACCGACATCGTAGAAACTAAACTATCACCGAAAATTTGATCCTTTAGTGCCTTACCTTCTTCAACTGTCACATCGTCTGATGTTGCATCCAACTTGGCAGAAATTTTGGTATCCGTTTCCCTTGCAACTTTAAAGGTCGAATTTGTCTTATAGTCCTCATCTAAACCCACTTGAACTGCTAAGCCTGCTCCACTTAACTCATCCATTGACACACTAGCGTTGGCTGCAACTTGGACAGAACCATTGTCACTAGAAAGCGTCGTAATATTGGATGTTCCCGTTGCTTTCCAAACAGCATTGTCCTTTAACTTCAAATAAGCTTGACCACCAATTGCGGGTAAAGCATCTTCGGCAGTAAATAACGAAACTCTCGCTCCAGAAGTTTCTGTTATCGTATTAACCGACCCTTCCAACACGGAATTAGCGCCACTTAACTCAATATTGATGGCCCCAGTGGATTGTTTCGTTCCTTTAACAGTAATATCCCCTTTAATTGTTATTACACCATCAGAATGAATGTCTACATAGGCAATTGACTCATTAACATCACCCGCATCGATATAAATATCACCAGTAATGTTGAGTTTGTCTTTAGCAGCGATTGAAACAAAAGTTTTTGCAGTCTCGGCAGAAGATCCTTCGTCCTCTTCAGCAACCTGGGATTGATATGTCCCGCCAATAACTTCGATTGCATTACCCGACTTTTCATTGGCAATTGTTACGTTATTAGCCGCCATCAACACCATGCCACGATCAAGCTTTAACGTAGCAATTTCATCACTAGCATTTATGACAGATATTTTTTCACGATAGGAATCACCAAGGTCTTTGAACTCGGACTCAATCCATCCATTCTCAATTGACTTATTTACATCTGACCATCCCATGTCCATCCCTGCACCATTTTCCAAATGAATGGCTCCAGTGACATCCAGGGAGTTCAATCCCATTTCAAGATATGGACCGTCAGTACCTTCTCCTACGCCTTCACCAGCCCAAATAGCATATGCCCCCTTGTTACCCTCAATTGTTAAACTAGTCCCCTCAACAGATTCGGGGTCTGCATCATCAACACGGTGAGCTCCCGTGTAAAGATAGCTATAGCCTTTTAAATTAATCACTCGATCAGCTTCACTTTGAATCACTACTTTTTTTGCGTGTAGCTCTAACTCTGTGCGACTTCCGCTCCCATCACCATTCCCAACAATTTGAATCGCAGAATTATTTGCATTTCCCTTAACTGTGATTTTCTCAGTTAATTCCGTACCAATAACTTGGTTTCCTTGAGTGTCCACACTAAGGTTCTCTCTTTCGATCTCAACTTCTGCTACTGCTGAGAAGGAAAAGGCCAATAAAATAGCGCTAGCTAAAATTGATTTTTTCATTATTCTCTCCGAGAAGGATTTACAAACATTTTGCTAGTTTGCCCCCCCCCCGAACGAGTTTTGTCAAATCTAAATTACCCTACCGTCTCACTTTTGCAACATTATTGGAGCGAGATTTTATTGGCACATCAAAGTTCAAAAATTAAAAGCCACTAGAAATAAATCAGTGGCTTTTGTGTTTAAAACGGTTAATTACTTACGCAACCAAATCCGCCTCCAGCGCCGTCTTCAAAATTGTTGTTGCTTCAACAAAGTCTTCCATCTTCATCTTTTCTTTCGGATTGTGAGAACCGTCTTGATTGGCGACAAAGATCATGGCCATGGGAACACCGCACTGCCCCATCAATTGAGCATCGTGACCGGCGCCCGAAGGCATCACAATGGTATTGATCTTCGTTTGCTTGGCCGCGTCGCTCAAGCGTTGCATTAAGTGTTCATTGCTTTGAATGGGCTCAATGAAGGACGGCGTATCCAAAATCACTTCTACACCAAACTCTTCCTCTACTTTCTTGGCTTCTGCCTTAAAGAGATCATAGAAGCGTTCACGCGTTTGAACATGAAGCGTACGAATGTCCAAGCTAAACGTCACTTCGCCCGGCACGATATTAAAGCTTGCGGACTTCGGCGTATTGACAACACCGATCGTGTAAACCAAATCCGCCCCCTCGTCCAATGCCTTTTGCCAATGCTCCACCATACGGACATTTAAAGTACTTAACGCTACAAAAGCGTCATGACGAAATTCTTTGTCAATGGCACCGGAGTGAGCCGTTTCGCCCACCAATCGAATAGCGCGATGGTAGACGTTGCCTCGAATGCCGCTCACCAACCCAACGCGAGTCGAAGGCATCAAGTCCAAACGCGGGCCTTGCTCGATGTGCACTTCGTAGTAGGCATCAATGTCTGAAATGTCTTCCAATGGTTTTTGCGTCATTAAATCTTGGGGATCAACACCGCATTGGGCATAGGCTTCACCCAAAGACACCTTGCCAGGCCCATAGCGACGATCAAGGTCTTCGGGCTTAATCAACCCCAAGTAACCGCGACAACCGTACAAGCCTTGCTCTTCACAACGCCAACAAACCACATCAAAATTCTTTTCCGGGACGATCCCCTCTTGGCTCATCCAACAAGCGCAAGCCAACGCAGAGACAATCCCTGCCAACCCGTCAAAATTACCGCCTTCAATCACACTGTCGCTATGACTGCCCGAGATCAAACGGCGCTCCGTATTTTTCCCTGACAAGCGCATCCAAAGATTACCGGCCAAATCGTATCGAGCGACTAAACCGTATTGACGGCCAATACCTTCAAGGTAACTCAAAACTTTTGTTTCAACGTCAGAGTAGCCCATACGCAAAATGCCTTCTTGACCGGCACTGATTTTGCGAACATCATCAAAGATTTGGGTAGAAAATTCAGAACAGAAATGGGAAAAATCAGACATGGTTTGCCTCCGCGCAACATTCTTTGACTTTAGCAATTAAGAAAGAAATAACCAATCCCTAATTGAGTACTACACCTTACTTTTCATTTTTTAAAAGCAAAAAAATCGGCCACCTGCGTGACCGACTTTCCGTTAAGAAAATAGAAATTACTTGACAGGACGAGCTTCAAAAACTTCCAATTCAAGCTTCGTGTAACCCTTGTCGATTTCAGCAGAAATCTCAACCAAGGCGTCTTTTTTCACATGAGACCAGTTACGATCATCGTCTAACTCACAAGCAATCGTGTCGCCATTGGTATCGGTGAATTCATACAATTCACGACCCAACTGCTTGGTAAAGCGCCCCTTTAACACAACCATCTGTTCATCACGACCTTTGTCACGAATCGCTTTAACGGAGGTTAATTGATCAACGGTAAAACCTTGCGGGGCCGTTCCTGCAGCAGGTTGATTGGCAAAACCCTGGGGTTGAGCGGCATTGGCGGCCAAAGGCATCACTGCACAAACGGCAGCCGTCAACAGAACTTTCTTTAGCATAGTCGCTCCTTTTCTCTTTAAGTCACTATTTACAATTTCGAGTGTATGGAAAAATCGTTTTCGTAGGTGTAACGAAGAAAAGAAGTGATTTACGAAATGTTTCCGAGAGCAAAAAATCCCCCGGTGGCGAACCATCGGGGGACTGTTTTTATTGGCTGATCAAGTCAGCTTGTTATCCAAAATTAGATAACGATGCCGGCCATGAAGAAGCCAAACGGCACAGCGGCGATCAAACCAACGCAGCCCGGGATAAAGAACGGGTGGTTGATCACATAAGAACCGCTCCACTTGCCCATGTAGGAACCCGTGTCGTCGCAAGAAACGGCGAAAGCAGAGGTCGGGTACACGTTCGTGATGTACAAAGCAGAACAAGCAACGAACGAGGCAAGGATCATGGAAGCGTCGCAACCCAAGGAGGCAGCCACCGGCACCAACAAGGCGGAGGTAGAACCTTGAGAGAACAACAAGGCAGACACGCAGAAGAAGGCAACAGCCAAGAGAGCCGGGTATTGACCCAACAATTCCGTAGCTTGAACCTTAATTTCCGGGATGTACGGCAAAATGATCGTGGAAGACAACCACACGATACCGAGAATCACGATCAAAGATTCGTAACCACCGGCAAAAAGCGTCGATTCCTTAATCTTCGTCAACGGAACCTTACAGACCCAGAACATGACGAGACCGGCCATCAACATGGACATCACGATGATGTCACGAGAGCCTAACGTGTGACCGATTTGCTTCTTGAACAAAAGCATCAAAACGATGAAGAGCACGGAGCACAAGAAGATGATCACAGAGGTCTTGGCGCTAGCGGGCAAGGGCTTTTCCTTTTCGGCCGTGGAGGTCATGGACACGAGACCTTGAGCCATACGTTGCTTAAAGATCGGATCATCGGCCAAGTTGCAGCCTTGGAAGCTCGCAATAACCGTGCTGACGATGGAGCCAAACAATGCAGCCGGCATGATCACCATCAAAGCTTGACCAAAAGACACGCCCATCGTTTCAACGGTCACCCACATAGCGGCCGTAGCGGCAGAAATCGGAGAAGCCGTAATAGCCACTTGAGAGGCAATCACAGCGGCCGTCAACGGTTGAGACGGACGAACACCATTTTGCTTAGCCACTTCTTGAATAACGTTCAAAACGGACATAGCGGTAAAGCCCGTACCGGACAAAACCGTCAAAACGAACGTGACAGCAGGAGCCAAGTAGTTGATGTACTTCGGATTGTTACGAAGCAAGTTACCGGAGACGCGGACCAAGTAGTCCATACCGCCTGCCACGTGCATCACGGAGCAAGCGAAGATCACGGTCATGATGATCATGATCACGTCAACAGGAATGAAACCAGGCTTCAAACCGAAACCGAAAACGGCAATGAACATGCCGAGGCCGCCGGCCATACCGACGCCGATACCGCCTAACTTAGCTGCATACACGATGCAAGCAAAAAGCAGTGCAAAATGAAGAAAAACCATTGGAAAATCCAAAAATTAGAGGTTAAAAAAAATCTTGGACACCGATTCGTGTCCAAGAATCTCGGGGCAATCTAACACAGTAACTACGCTGAAACAAATATTTACAGCTAAGATTTACTACTTATATCACCCTCTCTAGGTCAAAGTACCTAATTTCGAGGGTTAACCCCATAGGTTTTTGATTTTCTTGATTTTTTTCTTAGTAACAAAATTAAAGGTTAACCCTGAGTCGAACTTTGATTCTTTTGCGTATGGAAAACTTCGGTTCTATCAAAGTCTTCTCGAGGCGGCAAACCGACAATGCCTGCCACGGCTTTTTCGTACATTGAGAACTCCTCTTGCATCTGCAAGGCATACCACTCAAGGAATATACGTACACGACGAATGTGCCAATTGCTTCGCGTGGTCACAATAAAACACTCCTCTGGTTGCTTCATCCACCCTGGCAAAATGGGCACAAGGCGCCCGGCCACAATGTCTTCGTAAATTTGCACCAAGGGCATATCAACAGCTACGCCCATGTCGTTTAAGAGCGCCTCACGAATAGCCGTAATGTCCACCATTCTGACCACACGATCCAAAATCAAAGGCACTTCTTGACCACGTCGAACCAGGGATTTCGTTTCTTTACGAACGGGGCCTGAGTACACATAAACCGTATGGTTCACAAGATCTTTGGGTAAAAGGGGCATGCCATGTTTGGCAATGTATTCCGGTGTTGCGACCGGCAAATAAACGTTGCGACCTCGGTTCATGTACGTGAGCCCCGGTAGCGTCGGTTCCCCCGTCAACACCCCGACTTCGCAAAGACCTTTGGCAATATCGTCTTCTTTCATCCCCACCACAATATCCACAGAAATGTTGGGATAGATTTCCTTGAACTTGGCCAAAAATGGCGTTAAGCGACGCGTGGCAAACCCGGGAGGTGCAGACAGTCGCACGTGGCCTTGCATCGCTGCCGCATCAGCCGTTAACGAGTCAATGAGCTGTTGATGCGTTCTCAAAAGAGGTTCCATTCGAGCCAAGGCTTTTTTCCCTGCTTTGGTGAGCTCCATCGGACGGCTATGATGCACAACCAATGATTGACCAATTCCCTTTTCTAACGCTGTAATGGCTCGGGAAATCGTTGAGGGTTCCAACTCCAGCGCTTGTGCACAACTGCTCACCGTACCCAACTTGGCAAAAGTGACGAAAATGCGCCATGCAGTCAAATCATCTAAACGTGAGCTCATCAGTAGAAACCCTAACTTAAAGAAATTCAATTACTTAGGAGTGTACATCATCGTAAGAAGAAAACTCAACAGTTTGCATTTCGCGCAAACTAGTTTTGCGTCACTTGACTATTCATCCGATCAGGGCTGTGTCAAACTTTAAACACGAAAACTCTTAATCGTCGAATTTCTATGAGGAGAAAAGCGTGAGAGACGAATTTTTCTGGCTCGGCCAAATGAATAAAGCCACGGTGGTGACGAATACCCGTTTGGGTCTTTTGTCCACCGATTTAGCCAAAAAGGCCGCAGTCGGTATTCAAACGGTGTTGGATTCCGGTGTGGATCCTGAAAATCGCGTAAAGCGCGTCATTCAATTTGAACCGAAGCTCATCGCCGCTGCCGGCCCCGAAGTGACGGTCATTCATGTGGGTCGTTCTAGCCAAGACATGCACTCGACCTATCGCTCTGCCATGATGCGTGATCATGTGCTTCGCCTTGCCAACAGCCTCACCACGGTCATGAATCGCTTGATCGAATTGGGTCAAGAACATAAAGATACGATATTGCCGAGCTACACCAACGGGGTGGCCGCACAACCGACCTCTTTTGCTCACTACCTCTTGGGCTTTCTCGAGGGCTTCAAGCGTGACCACGAACGTTTGGTGGAATTTTACGATCGCTTAAACGTTTGCCCCATGGGCGCTTGCGTTTTAAACGGTACGGGCTGGCCCCTTGACCGTGATGGAATGGCCACGCGCTTAGGTTTTGATAAGCCCACCCGCAATGCTTTTGACGCCACGCAAATCTCCATGACGGATCTTCCGGTTGAATTGGCTCAAATTCAATCGAGCATCGGTCTTCATGTCGGTCACTTCATCGCTGACATCATGACGCAATACGCTCAACCGCGTCCCTGGATTTTGCTCGCTGAAGGTAACACCTATGTGTCCTCTGCCATGCCGCAAAAGCGTAACCCCGGTTTGATGATCAGTGTTCGCGGCTATGCCAGCGACGTGGTCTCTGATGCCATGTCTGTTTTGACGCGCGCTCACAACACCAACACGGGCATGATTGACGGCAAGAGCACGAAGATTCATGCCGGCATCATTGATGACTCCATCAAAATGCTTGAAAACCTCATGAAGGTTCTCAATTCGCTCGTTATCAATAAAGAACGTGCCATTGAAGAATTAAATCTCGACTGGACGGCCAGTCAAGAAATCGCCGACCGTTTGATGCACGACCATAAGGTGCCCTTCCGTATCGGTCACCATGTCGCAAGCAAAATGGTGGGCTACGCACGCGCCAACGGTATTTTGCCTTTGACCTTCCCCTACGCTGAAATGCAACGTATCTACAAGGAAGTAATCGAAGCCGAATACCCCGAAGGCGATCACACGTGCCCGATGTCCGAAGAAGAATTCAAGGCTGCCCTTGATCCTCGCGACATTATTAATAATCGTAAGACCTCCGGCTCTGCTGCTCCCAAGGAAGTCAGCCGTATGCTTGAGGAATTAACAGCCGAAGTAGCGGCATTTAACCTTTGGTCAAAGCAAAAGAGTGAAGCCATTGACGCTTCCATCGCCAGCCTTGACGAAGAATTTCAATCTTTTCTTAAATAATCGGAGATAACTATGCTAGCTCTCTTTGCTGTTATCGTCACCGTGATTGCGGGTTGGGCGTTGATTAAACGCTACCAAACGCACATGGTGCTCCTTTTCGCTGGCTTGGCAATTTTCCTTGCCGCTATCGCCTTAGGCGAAACCTCTTTCCTTCCGAAGGGTGTGAAGCCCTCCGGCTTTGTCGGCTTTGACGTGATGGCCCTCTTAAAGAGCATCGGTACGAAGCAAAGTGCCGGGATTGGCTTCCTCATTATGACGGCTGGTGGCTTTGCCGCTTACATGGATAAGATCGGTGCAGCTCGCGCTCTCGTGAACGTTGCCGTTAAACCCTTGGCCATGTTAAAGGCCCCGTACCTCGTGCTCGTGGGTGGTTACCTCGTCGGTCAAACGCTTGTGATGGTGATCCCGTCTGCTGCTGGTTTGGCCATGTTGCTCCTCGTTGCCTTATTCCCGATTCTTCGTGGTGTGGGCGTTTCTGCCGCTGCTGCCTCTGCCGTTATCGGTACGTCTGCCGGTATGACCTTAGGACCAGCCGCAGGGACCGCTAACCTTGCTGCTAAGACCGCAGGCCTTGACCCGATTATCTACTTTGTTCAATGCCAATTACCGGTTGCTATCCCCACGCTTATCGCCGTTTGTATTTGCCACTACTTCGTGCAAAAGTACTACGACAACAAAAACGATGACGTCTACGCTGAAGCCACCGAAGCCAAGAAGACCGAAGCTCCCGAAGTGCCGGTTTGGTACGCTATTTTCCCGTGGTTGCCTGTCGTTTTGATGATCGTTTTCAGTAAGCTTGTTGTGACGAGCATCAAGATTGATACGGTGGCTGCATTGCTTCTCGTTTGGATCTTGGTTGTCATCGTTGAATTGATTCGCTTGCGCGATCCCAAGCGTGTGCTCAAGGACGCCGTCACCTTCTTCCAAGCCATGGGTAAGATGTTTGCCGGTATCGTCTCCTTGATCATTTGCGCAGAATTCTTTGCTAACGCTCTTAAGGTCTCCGGCCTTATCACGATGCTCATCGACTCCGCTCAAGGCGTTGGCGCCGGTATGAACTTCATGACGATCATCTTGACGTCCATCGTCGGTTTGGTCACGTTCTTGACGGGTTCCGGTGTGGGCGCTTACTCGAGCTTTGCTGCTCTTGCTCCTGATGTTGCCGCCGGTCTCGGTGGTACGGTGACGTCTCTCGTGACGCCGATGCAATTTGCTTCCGGTATGTTGCGTGCTATGAGCCCGGTTGCAGGTGTCATCATCGCCGTTGCCGGTGCTGCGGGTGTCTCTCCGATGGCAATCGTTCGTCGTACGGCCGTCCCAATGTTAGTCGGTATGGTTGTAACCATCATCGCTAACGCTATCTTCTTAGGTTAATTATTTAACATCAACCAAAGACATAGACTTCGGCCACCTCGAAACTGAGGTGGCCGTTTTTTCAATGTTAGACTCAATTGAATTAGCTTCTCTTTCCAATATTCAATACGCTATTAACAAGATTCCTTAATCTGTATCCCTTCTCTCATTAATAGAGTGTGATGGTTTATATTTTTCCTAAGCGATAAGAACGGAATTTCCCATTACCTTCCTTGATAAGCACGCCTCTGTCGACCAACCCCCGAACGATCAGAATTGCAGTAGACTGCGAGACGTTCAGAGCCGTTTCAATATCCTTACGGGTAATGGTTTCCTGTTTTTCAAACAGGCGGACAACAATCTCGTCCCGTCTTTCCTTGAAAGCCTCTATGCAAGGGACCGTACTCTTGACTTCTTTAACAATAGTGCGATCACCTCTGTAATTGGTATTGGGAAGCGTGATTTTGAATGCATTATTAGTGACTTCGATTTTAGGCTTTACCTCAAACTCGTTGTAACATTCATTGATTTTCAACATCCCAGTACCGTAAGCCTCAATGAGTCGCAATCGATAGAATACATTTGCCAGGTGCCGGTTACGGAGAATGGATACACCCAACATAAGATCATCGAAAGAAATGCCTCTCACCAGTCCACCGATCGTCACAAATTCAATCCGATCATCAAAAATACTAATCAGTGTTGACCCACTAATGGAATAATCACGATGGACAATCGCATTCAATAGAGCCTCACGCAGAGCCTCGGGTGGATAATCTCTCTTGTCAATGCGGTCAAGCCCCTCAAACTCTGCACGGGTATGATTGAATTTTTCTATGTAAGAGTAGGCTTCTTCCAACTGCTCCAATAGGGATCCGGTCAACTCCTGACGATCTCGGAAAATGCTTTTTTTGCTACCCTCGAACACAGCCATTTTAATTGAGTGAGTACACTGATCCGACAGCAACATGCCAAGATTAGAGTAAGTACCATCCTGACTGATGAGATTTAGGGTGCGTTTTTGCGCCTCACCAAACTCAACCTTTTTCTTTTTAAAATAGGCTGCGGTTTTTTCAAAGGTCTGCTGCTGATTGAGGGATCGAGCCTCTTCGTAACAGTCGCCGCTAGTTTCCTTAATCATATTCAAAATAGCGGTCTCTGAAGCGGGAACAGAGGATGCTCCTTGACGCACATAAACCCCTTCTGGACGCACGCCTTTGCTGTGCAGGTAATAGGGCCTGGCAGTACCGCGCTGAACAGTTAGAACCACAACGTTCTTTCCGTCTATAACTTCAACTCCACAATCAACAAACATCGTCACATCAGGACGCACAATATCTCGGATCATGTTGGTCAGCCGTTGCATAGTGTCATCTACATTTTCAACACCAAGAACACTTCCATCATCATTGATACCGATATACAACTTTCCTCCGTCAGTGTTGGCAAAGGCAACAACGGCATACTTGATATCATCCAAATACTCTCGCTTGAACTCTGTGGTTTTATTTTCAATCATTGAGCAATCTCCTTGCTACTAACTGCTACTAATTATGCTACTAATCATAATTAGTAGCAAGATTAGTAAGATGCTAAGAAGTATTTTTAGATTTTGGAAACAAAGAAAAAAGGTTGAAACCAAATCAATGATCTCAACCTTCTCTTTAATCAGAACAGTGATTAGCTGATTCTGCTTATTCCCATTCGATCGTGCCCGTGGGCTTCGGCGTCAAGTCAAAGACCACACGATTAACACCTTCAACTTCGTTGGTGATACGTTGCGTGATGTGTTGCAACAAAGCAAACGGAACATCTTCAACCGTAGCGGTCATAGCATCAACAGTGTTGACGGCACGAATGATCACAGGCCAAGCGTCCGTGCGCTTGTTGTCCTTCACGCCAACGCTCTTGAAGTCAGGGATAGCCGTAAAGTATTGCCAAACCTTGCCTTCCAAACCGTTCTTAGCGAATTCTTCACGCAAAATAGCGTCAGATTCACGAACAGCTTCCAAACGGTCACGCGTGATAGCGCCCAAGCAGCGAACGCCAAGACCCGGACCCGGGAACGGTTGACGATAAACCATACCGTCAGGCAAACCGAGGGTCTTACCGACCATGCGGACTTCGTCCTTAAAGAGCAATTGCAACGGTTCAACCAAACCGAATTGGAGGTCTTCGGGCAAGCCACCGACGTTGTGGTGAGCCTTAACACCGTGACTTTCCAAAATGTCCGGATAAATCGTGCCTTGAGCCAAGAATTCGATGCCTTCTTGCTTACGAGCTTCTTCTTCGAAAACGCGGATAAATTCAGCACCGATCACCTTACGCTTGGTTTCAGGATCAGCAACACCGGCCAACTTATCCAAGAAGCGGTCAACGGCGTCAACATAAACCAAGTTAGCGTTCATTTGGTTACGGAAGACTTCAACCACTTGTTCCGGTTCACCCTTGCGCAACAAACCGTGGTTCACGTGCACGCAAACCAATTGTTGGCCAATGGCCTTAATCAACAAAGCTGCAACGACAGAAGAGTCAACACCGCCAGACAAAGCAAGCAAAACCTTCTTGTCACCGACTTGTTCACGGATCAACTTCACTTGTTCTTCAATGAAAGCCGTAGCCAACGCTTCATTGTTGATGCGTTGCATGCTTTCGGGACGAACGATAGTGGACATCGGAATACTCCTAACAAATTAAAAGAAAACTTCCCATATCCTCATAAATCACTAGGGTTTACGAGGAAATATATCTAATCTTTCGATTATAACAAGAGACATAACAAGAGACGAAATCTTGAAAAAGAAAAGGCCACAGATTTTTGTCAATCTGCAACCCTTTTTCTTTAACTCATTGGGCCCGAAGGCTCAAAAAGATTATTCCCATTCAATCGTGGCAGGCGGTTTACCGCTGATGTCATAAACCACACGGTTAATGCCGCGTACTTCATTGATAATGCGGTTAGAAACCTTGCCCAAAAGTTCATAGGGTAAATGAGACCAGTGAGCCGTCATGAAGTCAGACGTTTCAACGCAACGCAAGCTCACAACCCATTCATAGGTGCGGCCATCGCCCATAACGCCCACACTCTTAACCGGCATAAAGACCACGAAGGCTTGGCTGACCTTGTCATAAAGACCTGCTTCACGCAATTCTTCAATAAAGATCGCATCGGCTTCACGCAAAAGGTCGGCGTATTCCTTTTTGACTTCACCCAAAATACGCACGCCCAAACCCGGACCCGGGAACGGATGACGGTAAACCATTTCAGCGGGCAACCCTAACGTGATACCCAATTCACGGACTTCGTCCTTGAACAAATCACGCAACGGCTCTAAGAGCTTCAAGTGCAACGTTTCGGGCAAACCACCCACATTGTGGTGACTCTTAATGGTCTTCGCCTTCTTCGTCTTGGCACCGGCCGATTCAATCACATCAGGATAAATCGTGCCTTGGGCAAGCCACTTGGCTTGCGTTAACTTACCGGCTTCTTCTTGGAAGATTTCCACAAATTCGCGACCGATGATCTTGCGCTTTTGTTCTGGATCGTTCACCCCTTCCAAAGCCTTCAAGAAACGCGTTTCTGCGTCAACTACGATCAATTTCAAGCCCATGTTCTTTTGGAACGTTTCTTCGACTTGTTGACGTTCGTTCTTACGCAAAAGACCGGTATCAACGAAAACGCAGGTAAGCTGATCGCCAATGGCTTCATGAATCAAAGCGGCAGCAACCGAGGAGTCAACGCCACCCGAGAGGCCCAAAATAACTTCTTCTTCACCCACTTCTTCACGAATCTTTGCGATGGCTTCCTTGGCATAGTCACCCATGATCCAAGAAGGTTCAGCCTTACAAATATCGAGAACGAAGCGATTTAAAAGATCACGACCCTTGACGGTGTGCGTGACTTCCGGGTGGAATTGCACGGCATAAAACCCGCGCTTTTCATCGCACATCCCGGCAATGGGGCAAGAGGGCGTGGAGCACATCACTTCAAATCCGGGCGGGATTTGCGTGACCTTATCACCGTGGCTCATCCAAACCTTGAGGATGGAGTCGCCTTCTTCGTTTTTAAAATCTTCAATACCGTCAAACAAACGGTTATTGGCGTGAGACTTCACTTCAGCGTAGCCGAATTCACGCTTGCCGATATTTTCAACCTTGCCACCCAATTGTTGAGCCATGGTTTGCATACCGTAGCAAATCCCCAAAACAGGAACACCGGCCGAGAAAACGGCTTCGCTTGCTTGGTCATTATTTTCTTCGTAAGCGCTCATATGAGAGCCCGACAAAATAATGCCTTTGGGGTTGAATTCGCGAATAAATTCTTCGCTGACATCGTTGGGACAAACTTCGCAGTACACGTGAGCTTCACGCACGCGACGTGCGATCAACTGCGTGACTTGAGAGCCGAAGTCAAGGATGAGAATACGATCATGAGCCATGATTTTTTTGGCCTTTCTATGTGGTTAAAACCAGAAAAAGCGCGAAACATTTTCGCGCTTTTTCTTAACTAATCAAGATTAGTGTTCTTGACGGTAGTTCGGAGCTTCCTTCGTGATACGGACGTCATGGACGTGAGATTCACGCCAGCCGGCGGCCGTGATTTCGACGAATTCAGCACGATTGCGCATTTCGTCAATCGTAGCACAACCGCAGTAGCCCATGGAAGAGCGCAAGCCACCGATCATTTGATAAACGATTTGAGCGAGCGGGCCCTTGTACGGAACCATACCTTCGATACCTTCCGGAACGAACTTATCGATATTGCCGGAATTGTTGTCTTGGAAGTAGCGGTCAGCAGAACCCTTGGTCATAGCGCCAAGGCTGCCCATACCGCGGTAGCTCTTGAAGGAGCGACCTTGGTAGAGAACCACTTCACCCGGAGCTTCATCGGTACCGGCGAACATACCACCCATCATCACGGCATTGGCACCGGCTGCGATAGCCTTAGCAATGTCACCAGAGAAGCGGATACCGCCGTCAGCGATCAACGGAACGCCCGTGTCCTTCAATGCGTCAGCAACCGTAGCAACGGCCGTGATTTGCGGAACACCGACACCAGCAACGATACGGGTCGTACAAATAGAACCCGGGCCGATACCGACCTTAACGCCGTCAGCACCGCGATCGACCAAAGCCAAAGCGGCTTCAGGCGTAGCGATGTTACCACCGATCACTTGCAAGTCGGGGTAGTTCTTCTTAACCCATTCAACGCGATCGAGCACGCCCTTGGAGTGGCCGTGAGCCGTGTCAACCACGATCACGTCAACACCGGCGTTGACCAACAATTCAATACGTTCTTCCGTACCGGCACCAACGCCAACAGCAGCACCAGCCAACAAGCGACCATGAGAGTCCTTAGCAGCATTGGGGTGCAAACCGGCCTTGATGATATCCTTAACGGTCATCAAACCAGAGAGGTTGAAGTCAGCGTCAACAACCAACACGCGTTCAACGCGGTGTTCGTGCATCAAGCGCTTGGCATCGTCCAAGCTTGCGCCTTCGCGAACCGTCACCAAGCGTTCAGCCGGCGTCATAATTTGAGAAACAGGGATGTCCATGCGCGTTTCAAAGCGCAAGTCACGGGAGGTGACCATACCCAAAACCTTACGGCCGTCAACCACCGGAAGACCGGAGATGTGACGTTCACGGCTAACACGCAACACTTCGCCAACGGTCATGCCAGGCGTAACAGTGATGGGATCGGCAACCATACCGGCTTCGTGACGCTTAACGCGAGCCACTTCAGCGGCTTGTTGCTTAGCCGTCATGTTCTTGTGGATGAAACCGACGCCGCCTTCTTGAGCCAAAGCAATGGCCAAGCCAGATTCCGTCACGGTGTCCATAGCAGCGGAGACCATCGGAATGTTCAAGCTTAAGTTGCGGGTGATTTTGGTGGTGAGGATCGTGTCTCGAGGAAGGATTTCCGAGTGAGCCGGAACGAGAAGCACGTCATCGAAGGTAAGAGCCTTCTGTCTAATACGCATGTTAACCTCTGTCGAAAAAAAGAAAAGGAATTCGGCACTCGCCACTAAGTGGCGTTTTTAGATTAACAACGCATTTTATCCTATTTGAAACACTTTGGGCAAAAAAATTAAGTTTTTTTGCTCATACGCAAAAAACTTTTCCGATTAACTAGAAAAGTCGATGCTTTCCGCCATTGCGCCCCATCGCTAAGACATTGTTTCCTGAGCGATTTTTCTCTTCACGGAGACGGCGAGCGGTCATCGGATCAACGGTTAAAGGCGGCAAAATTTCAATGCGATCCCCGTCAACCAAAAGGCGATCAGCCTCGCAGCGCTCATTCCAAACGGCCAATGTATGCTTTTGAGAAGGCGTTACACCGGCAGCTTTTAAAGCATCCGCAACACGAGCACCATCGGCGAGTTCGACTTCTGTGAGTTGGACTTGATCGGCATTAACGAGAGCGACAAAAATATGCATCTTTTCCACCTATAGAGAGACGAAAAAGTTTAACGAAAATACGACACCTCTTCAAACATTCGAAGTCCTTTATTACGTTTTTTGTTGTGTTTTTGTTGACTTGTCTGCCTTGAATATAGTACATTCGTCGTGCGGGTAGTAAAGGCTACGCCGTATACTTTGCGGTATCGAATTAACGTTTAAGCGATCTTTCAAGATAGCCGACCGCAAGGGGAAGGAAGCCACATCGTGTGGCTTTTTTCTTATCTGCCAACAGAAAGTAAATAAAGTACTTAATAAACAAAACACAATCGTTACACCATTTACCGTAAAAATTTCGTTGAATTGCTAAAATGATATGTTCTGAATCAGTTTAATTAATTGGAAAACATGGCCAATATTGTTAATCGCAAAGCCCTCTTTGATTACTACATTGAAGAGAAGATTGAAGCCGGGATGGTTCTTCAAGGCTGGGAAGTCAAATCGATCCGTGAGGGTCGCGCTCAAATTAAAGAAGCCCACATCATTATTCGTAATGGTGAGCTCTTTTTGTTGAACGCCCACATTACGCCCTTGAAGACGGCAAGCACCCATGAAAAAGCCGATCCCACGCGTCTTCGTAAGCTTTTGATGCATTCCCGTGAGATCGACAAATTCACGGGTAAGGTTGAACGCGCCGGTTTCACGCTTATTCCGTTGGACATGCATTTTGTTCGAGGTCGCGTGAAATTGACCGTGGGTCTTGCCAAGGGTAAGCGCCAATACGAAAAGCGTGAAGACGAAAGCAAGAAGCAATGGGAACGCGATCGTCAACGTTTGCTTAAAACCCGCAATCGTTAACACGTTGTGAACGCAAAAAATTAAGGGGAAGCTACATTGGCCTCCCCTATTTTTTTGTAAGCTACAAAACGCTTATTCTTCTTTAGCGTCTTCGCCCTTTTCTTCTTCCTTAGCGCCTTCGGCCTTCGGATCACGGAAGTGAAGGTCAAAGCCCACTAATAATTCCGTCCAACGCTTCCACAAGAGCAACATTTCCGGAGCGGCATCTTCGCCGAACGGTTCAATGCCTTTACCGGCCAATTCAAAAAGCGTGTTATAGACTTCGGCCATGAAAACAGCAAAAGCCGAATAGATCAACGTAGCATTGTCTTCGGGCAACTTGCCGCCGGAGGCTTGGGCCAATTCGTTACCGAGTTTGAAGCGCAAGTTCCCTGCCAAACCTTTCGGATACCACTCAGCATCAATTTCAAATTGTTCGTTTTTGCCCGTGAAGGTCGCACCCAACCAATTCAAAACCTTGCGATCGATTTCATCCATCTTCTCTTCGGTCAATTCACCCTTGTCAGCGGCCACCGCACGTTGGTGCATGTCCATCATGAATTGACTTAAAATCGCACCCGTAATGCTCGGATGACGAAGCGGGCGCTTTTCGCATTCGCTTTGACAGCCCTTGCAATCACCATTACAGCTCATTGTTTACTCCTTAGTTTTGAAAGTCACTTGCTACGGGTGCTCCCGTCAATCGCAAGCTCCATAAATCAACGAAAGCTTCAATCGCAGGATTATTGTCCAATCCCGCTTGCATCGCATCGCTTTCTTTTAATACAACAAAAATTTCACTCACAAAGAACGCAAAAGCGTTGAACATAAACGCTTCGTCATCTTCGAAGTCAAAGTTCGGATTTTGGGCGCTTATTTCAGCGCCAATCGTTTCTTTTAACGATGTTAACAACATCGTTTCGTTAAATTCCGACTCGCAAGAAAAATGCTCGTTTTGCCCCGTGAAAGTGTCCATCAACCAAAGGGCCAAATTCATGTTGGCTTCTTCGAGTTCTGCGATCTCCATCTCACATTCCATGACCTGAATCACGCGCTCCCAAGTGTTCTTCACCGCTTGGAAAATGACTTCATGAGCCACGGGGTAGGACGAAATATTGGGAAGCGTTTCTCGCTTGGTGGCGTATCTTAACGGACAGGTCACTGTCTTAGTCCTCGAAAGTCACGGGATCGGTTTCACGAAGACCTAACATACGTTCGGCCCACATGACACAAAGGCGCTTACCTTCCTCTTGGAAGTTCATCGTGTCCATATGGTGCGCAACCACCTTCATCAATTGATAGCAGTCACAGACAAACTCATAGGCCACCGTTTGCAAGATCCCGCGGGTATCTTTGATATCTTCCGGTTTAACACCCACTTTGTCTAAGCGCTCTTTCATGAAAAGCTTTAAGTAACCGGCTAACGGATCACCCGTCCAGTGAGGTTTCGGAATAAATTGTTCGTTTTTACCAGCTAAAACAGCGGCTAAAAACGCTGCCGATTGTTTATCCATCGCAATGGCTTCTTCGCTTTTGAGTTCACCGTTTGCCACCATCTTGCTTCGACGCGTGACGTCATAGAGCACGACTTCAAAGAGTTGCGTCAAAATATCTTTATCGCCGAGGTCAAACTGAGCCACGACTTGTTGTTGGTTTTCTTGGGCTTGATCGGCCATTTATTCTTCTCCAAGGAAGTAGTGAATCCACTTCGACTTTAAGGCATCACAGCGCAACTCAAACACTTCTTGCGTTTGTTCTTCTTCATGCACTGCGGCCAATAATTGCAAAAACTCTTCAGCCATTGTTGAAATCACAATCAACATGACAACGTTGGGATCTTTTTCTTGCGCAATATCACCATCGACTAATCCCAACGGGACAAGCGTATCGACCAAACGTTTTGCAAGCACTTCAAGTTGTAAATGGTCGGGAACAATGACACCTTCATACTCTTGAGAAAAACACGCTAAAAGATCAATGGAGCCTTCCATTAACGATTCTGAAGCCTTTTGTTCATCATCGATTTCCGTTGCATCAAAGACCGTTAAGAAAAAACGATCAAATAAGGCTTGCATGACCTCAAGGTCACCAAGATTAACGGTGGCTTGTGCTTGCATCACAAAGCTCCTAAAAGTTTTTCAACAAACGCTAATTCTAACAAAAAGCGCGGTCGCTCCCAATGGAAGATGACCGCGCTCATTTTGTATGTTTCGGATTACTTCAAGCGATCGACCAAGTTCGTCACTTGAGAGGTCGGTACAACCTTATCGGCCGCTGCCGGATCCGTTTGACGCATGATGCTCATCGCAGAGGCAATCATGCTCCCCATGTCGTTTAAGTTACTCGGCAACAAAATCGTATTACCGGTCTTGGCAACTTGAGCAAAGGCGTCCACGTATTGTTGAGCAACCTTCAAGTTCACAGCATCCATGCCGCCGGGCGATTGCGTGGCTTGAGCAATTTGACGCAAGGCTTCGGCCGTAGCCGTTGCGATAGCCAATGTTGCGGCGGCTTCACCTTCGGCTTTATTGATAGCGGCTTGCTTTTCACCTTCAGACTCGGCAATGGCGGCTTCTCGGGCACCGGTGGCCAAGTTAATTTGTTCTTGCTTACGACCTTCAGAGGCTGCCACCACGGCACGCTTTTCACGTTCAGCCGTAATTTGTTGTTGCATGGCTTGCAAAATCACGGCAGGCGGCGTCAAGTCCTTAATTTCGTAACGCAACACTTTAACACCCCAGTTAAGAGCAGCTTCGTCAATCGCGCTCACCACCGATTGGTTAATCAAATCACGCTCTTCAAAGGTCTTATCCAATTCCATCTTACCGATCACGCTACGCAAGGTCGTTTGCGCCAATTGCGTGATGGCAATGATGTAGTTACTCGTACCGTAACTGGCACGCTTGGGGTCTGTCACCTGGAAAAAGAGCACCCCGTCAACGGACAATTGCGTATTGTCCTTCGTGATACAAACTTGGCTCGGCGTATCCAACGGCACTTCCTTTAAGGAATGCTTATAAGCCACACGGTCAATAAACGGAATCACCACATTAAGACCGGGCGAGAGTACGGCGTGGAACTTCCCTAAACGCTCCACTACCCAAGCCGATTGTTGAGGCACCACTTTAATGGCTTGGAATGCGAACACGCAGGCCAATGCCGCCAATGACAATGTAAACATCAAAAATCCGTCCATGACTGAACTCCTCGCGAATTAAATCTTTTTCAGAATGAGCGTGTTGCCACGCACTTCAACAATTTGGTGCAAACCTGTTTCAAGGTTGTTGGTATCGACAGCAACCGCATCCCACTGAGCACCACGGTATTGAACGCTCGTGCGCCCCTTGTCCTTCCATGCTAACACTTCAACCGTTTGGCCTTCGTCTAAATTTTGTAAAGCATGCGCTTGCTCATCGCTTTTCGTTTTAATCGAGCGAATCCGACGCACCCAAACGGAACCGATTAAAGAGACAACGGCAAAAGCAACGACTTGCCACTCTACCGAGAAGTTCATGTACGCTGCCAAAGATCCTGCACAGGCAGCGATCGCTAAAACCAATAAGTAAAAGGTCGTGAGCATCAGCTCTAAAATGCCCAAAATCGCAGCGCAAATGAGCCAAATAATTGTTGCACTAAATGTCATTGATTACTCCCTTGCATCGATTTATTCAGTCGACGCCCATTCTTTGATTGTATCGCAGTCTTTACTCGTTGCGTGCACGTTGAACACGCATTAAGGCAACGCTGATATTGAGCATATTTTTTGCGATTTCATTGCGCAAATCCATACAAACAACATTGTCCATCACTACGCCCTCACCCGTTTTAAAGAAATCTCGATCACCATCATTGGAAATTAACACCAAAATTTGGACAAACGGATTGATCACGCGAACCTCATCAACAATTCGTCGTTCCATCAACGCATCGCGCACGGTCACTACCACCAAATCAGCCGAAGCGATGTGCGCCTGCTCAAGCACAGACGTTTGTGTTGCATCGCCCAACACAAAGTGACGCATCTCTTCGGTAGAAGTCAATCGATTAATATTTTGTTCAACGACAAAGGTTGGATACCCCTTATCCATCATGGCTTCATAGATAGACTTCCCCATCACGTTAAAGCCGATGATAACCACCTGCCCCTTGGGCTTTGATGCGCCTCCAGATCGATGAGCGCCCCAGACAACCGGATTAGGCAACGGACGAGGCGGGGAAATTCTCTTCATTAAAGGCTCAATTAAACGGAAAAAGAGCGGATTTAAAGCAATGCTCACAATGGCACCGGCCAAAATCAAAGTCATCAACTCTTGCGGCATGAAGTTTAATTGCACGGCCAAGCCGGCCAAAATGAAAGAGAATTCCCCCACTTGAGCCAAACCGGCACCAATCGTTAAAGCGTAGCGCCAGTTGCACCCCAACAGACGAACAATCCCAACACTGGCAAGGCCATTACCCATCAAAATGACAATAACCACACAAAGCACTTCAAGAGGTTGCTCAACGAGAATCGTCGGATCAAAAAGCATCCCCACGCCCAAGAAAAAGATAACGGAGAAGGCGTCTTGAAGGGGCAGTGTGTCTTGAGCTGCACGGTGAGCGTATTCACTTTCTCGCATCATCATGCCCGCAAAAAAGGCGCCTAAAGCAAACGAGACCTTGAAGATTTCAGTGGCACCGTAAGCAATACAAATAGCGATCGCAACAACGCAAAGCGTGAAAATTTCACGAGAACCCGTTTTAGCTGCCTTGAGCAATAACCAAGGCAAAACACGACGACCAATAACCACCATCGTAGCAATGAAGCCCACGATTAAAAGGGCAGTTTCCGCAAGCGCGAGCCCCAAATCATGGAAGTTCATGGACTCTGCACCACGCAAATTGGCAAGCGTTGGTAATAACACCAAAAGCAAAACCGAGACCATGTCTTCAACGACAAGCCAGCCGACGGCTACTTGACCTTCGCCGGACTCCAAAGCGCCATGCGTTTGCAAAGCCTTGACCATCACCACGGTCGAGGCACAAGACAAACATAGTCCCAAAATGAAGGATGCCATTAATGACCAGCCTGTCATGATCCCAAAGGTCATGCCTAAACCAGTCGTTAAAGTCATTTGGAAAAGAGCGCCAGGAACCGCAATGGCTTTGACACGCAAAAGATCACGAATAGAAAAGCTCAGACCGACGCCAAACATCAAAAGCGTCACACCAATTTCAGAAAGTTGGCTGGCGAGATTAACGTCTCCTACAAAACCGGGGGTGGTGGGTGCAATGCAGACACCGGCTAACAAATAACCGACCAGTGCCGGCACTCTGAATTTGTTTGCGACATACCCCAACAAAAAAGCTAATCCAAAGCCCCAAGCCAACGTCGCAAAAAGAGAAATATTTTCGGTCACAGCAAATAATCCAATCGCAGGTTGGGCACCCCAAACCTGCGATTTTTCAGTTCCAAATTACTTCGAAACGCAAACTAACTACGTCGATAAAAACCGATTGAGTAATTCAAAAGGTTCTTGGCCAATTCTTTTCGAGAATCCAAGAAAAGCACATTGGGCAAAAGCGTACCATCGGCTTGCTTAAAGAAGTCACGGTCTCCGTCCTTGGTCACCAACGCCAAGATTCGAACATCCGGATTTAAGGCACGCGTTTCATCGGCAATCTTACGCTCCATCAACGCATCTTGAATCGTCAAAACCACCAAGCTTGCCTCACCCACCATGGCTTGTTCCAAAATGGACGGGCGAGATGCATCCCCCAACACAAAGTTGTGCTTTAACTCTTCTTCGGTAATGCGATTGACGTTTTGTTCAATCACCTTACACGGAATGTTGCGGTCGGCCAAAGATTCATAAATATCACGCCCCATCAAATTGGCACCCACGATCACAATAGGGCCTCGTTTTTGAGTTTGATGAGAGTTAGAGTGCAAAACCATCGGATCAGGCAACGGCTTTTCGGGCGCAATGATATTGAGCACCGGTTTAATCAACTTAAAGATCAGAGGATTTAAAGCGATACTGAAAATGGCACCGGCCAAAATAAGCGTCATCCCTTCTTGCGGCAAAAAGCCCAAAGACACGCCTAAACCGCCCAAAATGAAACTAAATTCCCCAACCTGAGAAAGACTTGCACCAATCGTTAAAGCATAGCGCCAGTTGTAGCCTAAAACACGCACGATCGCGATACTGACAGCAGCCTTACCCACAATAATAATGCCTAACACCGCCAAAACGCGTAACGGTTCACGAACGAGAATCGTCGGATCAAAAAGCATCCCCACACCAAGGAAGAAGATCACGGAGAAGGCGTCTTGAAGCGGCAAGGTATCTTGAGCTGCACGGTGAGCGTATTCACTTTCTCGCATCATCATGCCGGCAAAGAAAGCACCCAAAGCGAAAGACACTTTAAAGATTTCGGTGGATGCGTAGGCCACACCAATGGCAATAGCAATCACACATAAGGTGAAAATTTCACGCGAACCGGTTTGAACGGCTTGCATCAAGGCCCAAGGCAAAATACGGCGACCAACAAGCATCATGGTGGCCATAAAGCCAACAATCAAAACACCCGTTTCCAAAAGCGTCCAAAGGAAAGCTGAATCGACCGTACCAATAGAGCCGTCTTTCACAACACCGGCCAAGGACGGCAACAACACCAAAAGCAAAACCGTTGCCAAGTCTTCGACAACCAACCAGCCAACGGCCACTTGACCTTCACCCGACTCCAATGCGCCAAAGCCCTGCAAAGCACGAATCAACACGACCGTGGAGGCACATGAAAGACTTAAGCCAAGAATAAAGGAAGCTAAAAGAGTCCAACCCCAGTAGTAAGCCAAAGCCGTCCCTAAAACGGTAGCAGCAGCCATTTGCAAAACGGCACCCGGAATAGCAACAGCCTTAACGCGCAAAAGTTCACGAACGGAAAAATGCAGGCCGACGCCAAACATCAAAAGCGTCACCCCTAATTCGGACAACTGACTGGCTAATGCAACGTCACCCACAAAGCCTGGCGTGGTCGGCGCAATGCAAACACCGGCTAGCAAATAACCTACCAGTGCAGGTATACGTAAGCGGCTAGCCACAAAGCCAAAAAATAAGGCTAAACACAGCCCCCAAGCCAACGTTGCAATTAGAGTAAATTCATGCACGGTCTAAAACTTTTTCAAATTTAATGAGAACAACTCTTAAGTATAGGGGAAACCATGTGTTTTTTGAACAAATGTACAGAAAAAAAAGCGCCTAATTTCAACAAAGAAACTAAGCGCTTTTGCGAGCTCCGAGAAGTTGACGGAGCTCTTTGCTTTCTACGCGATTACTTCGTAGCCAAACGACGCCACGTATCAACCACCGTATCCGGGTTCAAGGAGATGGATTCAATACCTTCATCCATCAACCATTGAGCCAAGTCTTCATGGTCAGACGGGCCTTGACCGCAAATACCCACGTACTTACCGCGAGCACGGCAGGCACGGATGGCCATGGACAACATCACCTTAACGGCTTCGTTGCGTTCGTCGAAGCTGGCAGCCACGAGACCGGAGTCACGGTCCAAGCCCAACGTCAACTGCGTCATGTCGTTGGAACCGATGGAGAAGCCATCGAAGTAGTCCAAGAACTTGTCAGCCAAAACGGCGTTAGACGGGATTTCGCACATCATGTTGAGGCGCAAACCGTTTTCACCGCGCTTCAAACCGTTGCGTTCCATGATTTCGACCGTTTGACGGGCTTCTTCAACCGTACGAACAAACGGAACCATCAATTCAACGTTGGTCAAGCCCATCGTGTCACGAACGAACTTCATGGCACGGCATTCCATACGGAAGCATTCGGCAAACGTGTTAGCGATGTAGCGAGAAGCACCGCGGAAGCCCAACATGGGGTTTTCTTCATCGGGTTCGTAGCGATCGCCACCGATCAACTTACGGTATTCGTTGCTCTTGAAGTCAGACAAGCGAACGATCACCTTCTTGGGCCAGAAAGCAGCAGCAATCGTAGCCACGCCTTCAGCGATCTTGCTTTCGAAAAAGTCGACCGGGCTCTTGTAGCCTGCGCTCAAGCGTTCAACTGCGTCACGCAATTCACCGTCAACGTTCGGGTAGTCCAAAACAACCTTCGGGTGGATACCGATGTTGTTATTGATGATGAATTCAAGGCGAGCCAAACCCACACCCTTATTCGGGATGGATTGGAATTCGAAGGCCAATTGCGGGTTACCCACGTTCATCATGATCTTAACCGGGATTTCCGGCAAAGCACCACGCTTGACTTCTTCGATTTGAACTTCTTGACGACCTTCGTAGATTCTACCCGTGTCACCTTCAGCGCAAGAAACCGTCACCACTTGACCTTCTTGAACGCTTTCGGTTGCATCACCGCAACCAACAACGGCCGGGATGCCCAATTCACGAGCAATAATAGCAGCGTGGCACGTACGACCACCGCGGTTCGTAACGATGGCGCTGGCGCGCTTCATCACCGGTTCCCAGTTCGGGTCGGTCATGTCCGTCACGAGCACGTCACCAGCTTGAACGCGATCCATTTCGCTAGCGTCTTGAACGATACGGACTTCACCGATACCGATCTTTTGACCGATAGCACGACCTTCAGCCAACACCTTACCCTTGCTCTTTAACAAGAAGCGTTGTTGAACGTCAGAGGTGTTTTGACGGCTCTTAACCGTTTCAGGACGAGCTTGCAAGATGTAGATCTTGCCGTCGATACCATCCTTACCCCATTCGATGTCCATCGGACGACCGTAGTGCTTTTCAATGATCGTAGCGAACTTAGCCAATTCAATGACGTCTTCGTCAGTGATAGCGAATTGACGACGATCTTCGTCACGAACGTCAACCGTACGGACAGAGCGACCGGCCTTAGCGCCTTCCGGATCAAATTCCATCTTGATCAACTTGCTGCCCAACGTGCGGCGAATGATCGGGAAGTTACCGGCCTCGAGCATGGGCTTGTGAACATAGAATTCGTCAGGGTTAACAGCGCCTTGAACAACCGTTTCGCCCAAGCCATAACTGGCCGTAACGAAGACGACTTGATCAAAACCGCTTTCCGTATCGAGCGTGAACATCACACCGGCAGCACCGCGGTCAGAGCGGCACATACGTTGAACACCGGCAGACAAGGCCACTTCAGAGTGCGTAAAGCCCTTGTGAACACGATAGCTGATAGCGCGGTCGTTGTACAAGGAAGCAAACACTTCACGCATACGAGCCAACACTTGATCAATACCGACAACGTTCAAGAACGTTTCTTGTTGACCGGCAAAGGAGGCATCGGGCAAGTCTTCTGCGGTAGCAGAGGAACGAACGGCAACACTGATTTCTTCTTGGCCTTCTTTCAACCATTCATAGAATTCGCGAATTTCAGCTTCGAGCGCAGCAGGGAAGGGAGCATCTTCAATCATTTGACGGATTTCGGCACCGGCCTTGGCCAAAGCCTTAACATCGTCAACGTTGAGATCCTTCAAACGTTCATTGATGCGTTCTTCGAGATTGTTTTCAGATAAGAACAAGCGAAACGCTTCTGCAGTCGTGGCAAAACCGTCCGGCACACGAATCCCGGCGCTCGTTAATTGGCTAAGCAATTCGCCCAAAGAGGCGTTCTTACCGCCAACGCGATCGACGTCGGTCATACGCAGCTGGCTAAACGGATATACAAAACGACCTTGCGGCATTTTCTTCCCCCAAAAGAAAGATGGATTGTTAGAATAATGGAATTGTAGCGACAACCGAAACATTTCGGGTAATTTTTTGGTACAAGGACAAATGTTTAATACCATTTCATCCCCTAAGTCCACTCCTAAAAGTGGCAAACGTTCTGTTTTTATCGTGTCTGACGCCACGGCTATTACGGCCGAAACGTTGGCTCACTCGGTCTTGACTCAGTTCTCTGACCTTGAGTACGACCAAGTTCGCATGCCCTTTATCGACACGCCCGATAAAGCTATTTCCGCAGCAAACAAAATTAACGAAACTTACATCTCCACGGGTGTTCGTCCTTTAGTGTTCTCCACCTTTGTGGATGTCAATATCCACAAAACCTTTACTGAACACTGCCAAGGTTTCCGTATTGAGTTCTTCCGTAGCTTTATTAAGGAAATCGAGCAAGAGACGGGCCACAAGAGCGCTCATTCCATGGGCCGAAGCCACGTTATTGCTGACGAAGAACGCTATAACCGCCGTATCGAAGCCATCAACTACACCTTGGCTCACGATGACGGCCAAATGAACAAGGGCTTAAACGAAGCTGATGTGATTTTGGTGGGTGTGAGCCGCTCCGGTAAGACCCCGACGAGCTTGTTCTTGGCCATGCAATTCGGTGTGAAGTGTGCCAACTATCCGTTAATTCCTGAAGACTTTGAACGTGGTGAATTGCCTGAAGTTCTCCAAGGCATGCGCGACAAACTCTTCGGTTTATCCATTGCTCCTGAACGTTTGTCTCAAATTCGCAACGAACGTCGCCCCGGTAGCCGTTACGCTTCGCTTGATAACTGCCGCAACGAAATTCAATCTGCTGAAGATATGATGCGTCGTGAAGGCATTAAGTGGTTAAGCTCTACGAGCCGCTCCATTGAAGAAATTTCTGCCACGATCATGGCTGAACTCAATCTTCATAACGCACATAAGATCGATTAATTTCGACTTACAAAAAAATCCTCAAAACGATTTTTTCGCTTTGAGGATTTTTTATAACTTCAAGTTTGTATTAATACATCAAATACGTCACAGCAGTGAAGATAATCAAAAGCACTAATTGCGTCAAAGTCACAGGGCCTAATGTCTTAAAGAAATCACTCTTAAAGTAGTCCACCGTAATCGTTAAACAAACGTGCGTGGGCGTAATCATTTGACCGGCAACGCCAAAAACCATGGCAATACCGGCAAGCGTCAAATCCCCCATGCTCAAAGCGGCAACAATCGGCATCACGATGGCAACGTGACCTTGAGACAAGCCTGTTAACATCCCCACCAAGAAACTGATAACCGCAATAATCACAGGAATCGGCAAAGCAGAATTTTCAAACGCAGAAACGATTTGAGCCAACAAACCCGTCGTATCCAAAATTTGAATAAAGAGCAAGATGCTAAGCACGTTGGCAAAAAGCTTCCAATCTAACGCTCCGATGAAAATGTCTTTGATGGATACCGCACGATTCATCAGCATCAAAATTGGAATCATGGACACTACCACGATAAACATGGAAACAGCAGCATTAAAGTCAAAGCCCACCATCAAGATAACGTTGGCAATCACCGGCGTCAAAGACAAGATGAAATCAACGTTATGTTTATGAATTTCGTTGGCATCTTCCTCAACCTTTTTCAAAGACTTCACTTTCAAAGGACGAATCAGGAAAATCCAACCAACGATGAAAGCCACAATGGTGAGCCACCCCAAGTGCAGAATCAAATCACCGATCTTGATACCCGCAATACCGCAGGCCAAAATCAAGCCCGGCACCAAGGGGCTGGAAAATTCGAAAATATGACGGAACCAGAAGTTAATCCCCGCTTTTTGTTCAGCCGTGATTTCAACACCCTTACTGGCTTCTTCCACAATCGGAGCCGAGAAACGAGCGCCGCCAATCGAGGGCAACAAACCTAAGAAAGCCGGCATGATGGCTAACGTAAATTTGGGGCTGGCAAACATTCGATAAAGGGCCTGAACCATACCAGCCAAGGCACCGCTCTTACGTAATTCAATCTCTAAGCAAACCACAAGATAGAGTGCACCCACCAAATCATAGTTCCCCGGCTTGGCAAACATTTGTTTGACGGCATCGATTAATTCTTTAACCGTCGGATCGGTACACAACCAAATAAAGAGGCCGCTTGCCAAAATCGCAATACCGATCGGTTGCTTCACACGGAGCAATAACAACACGATTGCAATCGCAAGGACGATAACGATAAAAATAGACATGAGATCAACAAGTTTAAGTGAGAGTGAGAAGGCGTATTTTACGCTAGGAAAAATGAGTTAGCTTTTATTTGAAAGGAACTCTCAGAGGAAAAAATAAAGCAATCACACTAGGTCAGGAAGAAATTCAGAACAAGAATTTTGCGAGCGCAAATGTAGAAAGAGCCCGACAGTCAGAAACTATCGAGCTCGTAATAAATGGTGGCCGGGACGGGAATCGAACCCGTACGCCGTTATATTGGCGGCGGATTTTAAGTCCGCTACGTCTACCAATTCCGTCACCCGGCCTACCAAATCCGCTTATGAAAGAGTTAACATCTAACTCATTTCTAAAAACTGGAGCGGGAAACGAGTCTCGAACTCGCGACCTCAACCTTGGCAAGGTTGCGCTCTACCAACTGAGCTATTCCCGCGTAATCAACTTTTATGGAGGCGCGAAGCGGAGTCGAACCGCTCTAAACGGATTTGCAATCCGCTGCATAACCGCTTTGCTATCGCGCCACCTCTTTCATAAAGAAAGACAATGGAGCGGGAAACGAGTCTCGAACTCGCGACCTCAACCTTGGCAAGGTTGCGCTCTACCAACTGAGCTATTCCCGCATCAGAGAAGTACGTATTTTAAGGACATCTTCTACTTTGTCAAGAACTTTTTTCACTTAGCTTTGAGATATTTTGTCTTTCCTTTTTGCATCAATCACTTAGTCAAAAATAATTTTTCAAAAAAGTTCTGACAGATCAAAATGCTAAAGCAAGCAAACGTTGCGGACTTAAAATCCGGCAATGATTTTGAAGCAAACAGATTCGATTCACGTCCCGGCCACCAAGTTATTCCAAAACGTATAATTAAGCCATCTTTTTTAGGAGTATCTCCATGTCCAAGAAAAAAATCATTTTGATGAGTACCGGTGGCACCATTGTGAGTTCCGGTGAAACCGCTACGCAAACGACCGGCTACCGCTTAGGCAACCTTGAAATTAATGCCTTGTTAGATAAGCTTCCGGATTTGAAAGATTTGGTTGAATTGGAACAAGAATCGGTTTGTCGTGTCGACTCCAGTTCCATGACGTGCGAGATCTGGTTAAAGTTGGCACGCGCCGTGCAAGCTCAATTAAATCGTGACGATGTTGACGGTGTGGTCATTACGCACGGCACCGACACGATGGAAGAAACGGCCTACTTCTTGGACTTAATCATTAAGTCCGATAAGCCTGTTGTTATCACCGGTGCTATGCGTCCGGCAACGGCCTTGTCTTCTGACGGCATCCTTAATCTCTATAACGCCTTCCAAGTGGCCGCAAACGACGCTTCTCGTGGCCAAGGCGTCATGATGGTATTAAATAACATTATTGGTTGCGCTCGCACCTCCACCAAGACCCATGCAACCAACGTTGCGACGTTTGCTGGGTTGCTCCACGGCGAATTGGGCTCTGTCGTTGATAACGCCGTCATGTTCATGAATAAGAACATCAAACCTCACACGATGCAAACGCCCTTTAGCATTGAAGACTTCGCTGAAGATGAAAGCTTCCCGCGTGTGGATATTCTTTTCTCTCACGCCGACGATGACGGGATGTTGGTCGAAGCTTGCGTCAAGGGTGGCGCTCAAGGGATTGTTTTTGCCGGCTTGGGTAACGGTTGCATCCCCGCCAAGGTCTTCCCAGCTTTAAGTCAAGCAAGCGAATTGGGTGTTCGCGTGATTCGCTCTTCTCGCGTCTTTAGTGGCGCCATTTTCAATGGTTTATCCGAATGGGAAGAGGCAGGCTTGATTTCCTCTTGGAATTTGTCTGCCATCAAGGCCCGAATCTTATTGCAATTAGCATTGAAAAAAGGCATCAACGATGTCGATGCCTTGCGTGACTTATTCATGCGTTACTAACTGAAAACGCCGTGCTCCCAAAGGATTCTTAAACCAATCAACAAGAGCACGGCCGCCCCAACGAAAGAGAGCTTATCGGTATGGCGCTGCACTTTCTGAGCGAGCGCCTTACCGGCTGAAACCGCCATCGCTGTCAACACAGCACAAATCACCCCAATCGTTATTGCCGGCATAAGAATGGGCGTTTGCACCATCGCAAATGAAAAACCGACTGCCAGTGCATCCAAACTTGTAGCAACCGCTAAAACAATCAACGTCCACCAAGAAATCCCCTCTTCTTTTTTGCCTTGGCAGTGACCGCAACAAGCCTCTTCTTCTTCATTGCCCTCAAGCGCTTCCTTCACCATTGAATAAGCCACCCAAAGAAGAAGTAAAAATGCCACCCAGTGGTCAAAAGCACTGATGTAGTGAATTAACCATTCACCGGCAAACCAGCCCCCCACTGGCATTAAGGCTTGAAAACCACCAAAGACCAAGGCGAACTGAAAAACGTGTGTATAACGAATATGCTTTTGCCCGGCGCTCCAACAAAGCGCCACCACAACGGCGTCAATCGATAACGCAACGGCAATTGCAACGATTTCAATAAAAGACATAAAAAACGAGAGAAAAAAGTGTGTCGCAATTCTGACACAATTGACAAAAAAATGGGCCCAATGTGAGCCCATTTTTATCGTTCGATTAGTACTTTACTATTGAATCATCGGTTTTTTACCCGACATGGCACCGATCACCCAACCGATTAAAGCCGGAACAATCCATTCCAACCCAACGGAGTAAAAAGGCAAATATGAAATAAAGGGAACGTCAACGCCTAAGTCGGCAGCGGCACCCGCAATACTCACCACAATCGTCAAAGCAACCGTCACGGGATACGTGAGCGGAAAGCGTTGGTTAAGGTGATGGGTTAAACCCAAGATAATCAACACCAAAGCAACCGGGTAGATGGCCAATAAGACAGGAATGGAGAACTTCAAAATCAACGTCAGACCTGCGTTTGACACCACCATACTGCAAAGCACAAACACCAACAACCAACCGCGATAAGACAAGCACGGGAAGGTCTTAGCGAAGTAGTCACTGCAGCAAGACAACAAACCGATACAACAATTTAAGCAAGCCACAAAGAAAATGGCACCTAAAATAATCATGCCCCAAGAGCCAAATTGGATTTGAGCTGCGGTCGTCAACGTTTGAGCACCATTATCCATGATGCGACCGGCACCACCCACCGTTGCCCCAATGTGAGCCAAAGCCACATAAATCACCATCAAGACGAAACCGGCAATCAAACCTGCCTTCACCGTTTCGCTCACTACTTCGTCAGTGCTCTTTGCGCCCAATGCTTCAATATTTAAAGCAATGATTAAACCGAAATTCAAAGCTGCCAATGTATCCATCGTTTGGTAGCCCTCTAAGAAACCACGCACGGCAGAATTCACGTCATAAGGCGGCAAAACCATACCATAGTCAGCAATCGGATTAATCACACACACAATGAAAAGAGCGGCAATCATCAATAGCAATGCGGGCGAGGTCACCTTACCCAAGCGTTGCGTTAACTTGGAAGGATCCAACGCGACAAAACCAGCAAAGGCAAAAAAGATCACCGAGTAAATGGCTTGAGCAATCGTCAAAGACGTCAATCCCAAAAAGACCGGCGTCGTATCGCCAATAAACAAAGGCGAGAAAGCCATTTCAAAAGACGTACTGGCCGTACGAGGAATGGCCAAACAAGGACCAATGGATAAATAAATCAGTAGCGTAAAAATAAACGCAAAAGTCGGATGAACACGACTGGCCAACGTCATCAAACCGCCCGAACGCGCCACTGTCATCACTGCCAAAATCGGGAAAATAACAGCACTCACCCCAAAACCAATAATGGCCCAGGGCATTTCGGTACCGGCTAAGGAACCCAAAAACGGCGGGAAGATCAAGTTCCCAGCGCCAAAAAACATTGAAAAAAGAGTCAAGCCTACTAAGAGGCGTTTTTTCATACTAAACTGGTGCATAGCTCGATTGATGAAAGAATGAGTCAGATAAGCAGGCAACTCTATCAGAGATACTTATGAGATAATCTCCCTAATTGCCATTATCTAGGTAATCTTACTCAACTTACTTCAATTTCAATCCCAAAACTAAGCGCTAACCCGAATATCGTTTTCCTCCTATGACCAACACTTATCGCAAAATTATTCATATCGACATGGATGCATTTTTCGCCTCCGTCGAACAACGCGATAATCCTTCATTGCGAGGAAAACCCATTGCCGTGGGTCATGCGGGCGGGCGAGGCGTCGTGGCAGCTGCGAGCTACGAGGCTCGTAAATTTGGTGTGCACTCTGCCATGCCCAGCTCCAAAGCAAAGGAGCTTTGCCCACACCTCATTTTCGTAGCTTCTCGCATGGATCACTACAAAGAGATCTCTCTTCAAACTCGAGAAATCTTTCATCGTTATACCGATCTCATTGAACCCATCTCAATTGATGAGGCGTTTTTGGACGTAACGAATAATAAAATCCAAGCCGAGTTAGCCGTTGATGTGGCCGTGAGAATCAAAAAAGACATTCGGGAAGAATTGAACCTCATCGCCAGTGCGGGCGTCAGTTACAACAAGTTTTTAGCCAAAATAGCAAGCGACTACCGCAAGCCCGACGGTCTTTGCGTCATTCACCCCGATCAGGCCTTGGATTTTATTGACCGCTTGCCCATTGAAGCGTTTTGGGGCATAGGTCCTGCCACCGCCAAGAAACTTCATGCCATGGGTATCAACTCAGCACCCGAGCTTCGTGCCCTGAGTTTACCCAGACTCACTGAACTTTTTGGAAAAGCCGGTTTAACTTACTATCGTTTTGTGCGAGGCATTGACGATCGCGAAGTGCAACCCTACCGAGAACGTAAGTCGATAGGCTGTGAGCGAACATTTAGACATGACATTCGAGGGGCTGATATCGATCAGGCACTCTCAGATGTCATTGATGAACTCGTCTTGCGAGTCAAAGAGAAAAATTTCACCGGGAAACGCTTGACACTCAAGGTTCGATTCCCCGACTTCACCACCGTCACCCGAAGTCTCGGGCAATCCCAATACCTCAATCATCGTGACGTGATTGAACCCCTTGCAAAAGAACTCTTAAATAGCGTTCCTATCCCCTATCGAGGCATTCGGCTTTTAGGTCTGACGGTTTCTAAAACAGAGCTTGAAGAGACTAATAACGAAACTTTAAGCAAACAGCTTCGACTTTTTTAAGAACCACAAAAAAGCGCCTCGAGTTTGAGGCGCTTCTTTGACACTTTAACACTTAGCTGAAAAGATTTTTCATCTTATCCATAAAGCTTTGATGCTTCGGAGAATGCTTCTTACCGTTATCATCAATCGTCTTTTGGAATTGACGCAAAATGTCCTTTTGCTTGTCGTTCAAATTCACCGGCGTTTCGATGTACACATGAATGTACAAGTCGCCCATGTAACCGGAACGAAGATCCTTTAAGCCCTTGCCGCGCAAGCGCAAAATCTTGCCGTTTTGCGTGCCTTCAGGAATCGTGATGCGGGTTTCACCGTCAAGCACCGGTACATCCACATCACCGCCCAAAGCGGCCACCACAAAGGAGATCGGCAACTCGACGTGCAAGTCATTGCCGTCACGTTGGAAGATTTCATGGGGTTTAACCATGATTTCAACGTACAAGTCACCAGCGGGACCACCGTTAACACCCGGTTGACCCTTGCCTTGCAAGCGAACACGTTGTCCAGAATTGATACCGGCCGGAATCTTCACTTCCAAGGTCTTCATGACCTTCTTAAAGCCCGTGCCATCACAATTGGGGCACGGATCGCTGATCACGGTACCCGTGCCGTGGCAGTGAGGACACGTTTGTTGAACGGCGAAGAAGCCTTGCTTGACATGAATGGTGCCAGAGCCTTGGCAATGCGGACAGGTCTTGGGCTTAGCCTTGGAGCGGCTACCCGTGCCGTCGCAGACATCACACTTTTCCCACACAGGAACACGGATTTCAGCCGTGTGACCCTTGGCGGCTTGTTCAAGCGTAATTTCCATGTCATAGCGCAAGTCCGTTCCCTTCATTGCGCGAGGGCCGGACTGTTGACGACGACCAGCGGCTTGACCAAAAATCTCACCAAAGAGGTCACTAAAGTCGCCCATGTTGCTAAAGCCACCGAAACCTTCGGGGCCAAAGCCACCAAAGCCACCTGCACCGCCACCGGCACCGGGATTAACACCGGCCTTACCAAAACGATCATAGGCGGCGCGCTTTTGCTCGTCACCTAACACTTCGTAAGCTTCGCCGATTTCTTTGAATTTTTCCTCGGCTTCCTTATCCCCTTGATTGCGGTCAGGGTGGTATTTCATCGCCAAACGGCGATAGGCCTTTTTAATATCGGCAGCACTGGCGTTTTTCTCTACACCCAATACTTCGTAATAATCGCGATCACTCATTGAACGTCTAATCCTATATGTGCCAAAAAGAAAGGCTCAAGTCATGCGGTTAACCCCCGTTTCTTGAGCCTTCCTCCTCTCTCATGTACTCAAATCTCTGATTGACCGATCCCGTCTTAGGATCGGTTCGTCAGATTATTTTTCCTTGGCGTCAACGTCAACGACGTCGTCATCGGCCTTAGCGGCTTGTTGATCTTGCGGTTGGGCTTGAGCTTGTTGAGCTTGAGCGTTCAACTTTTCGCCAATCTTTTGAGCAGCCGTCATCAACTTTTCAACAGCGGCGTCAATAGCAGCCTTGTCTTCACCCTTGACCACTTCTTCAACCTTCTTGATGGCATCTTCGCAAGCCATACGGTCAGCAGCTTCAACCTTATCGCCCAAATCCTTCAAGGTCTTTTGAACTTGGTGGATGGAAGCGTCAGCCACGTTACGGGCTTGAGCCAATTCAAAACGCTTGTGGTCTTCGGCCTTGTTAGCTTCAGCATCGTCAACCATGCGCTTGATTTCGTCTTCGCTCAAACCGGAGCTAGCCTTAATCGTGATCGTGTTTTCCTTACCCGTGGCCTTATCCTTAGCGGCAACGTGCAAGATACCGTTAGCGTCGATGTCAAACGTCACTTCGATTTGCGGCAAACCACGAGGAGCCGGAGCGATACCTTCGAGGTTGAATTCGCCCAAAAGCTTGTTGTTGGAAGCCATTTCGCGTTCACCTTGGTAGACCTTAATGGTCACGGCCGGTTGGTTATCTTCAGCCGTAGAGAACACTTGAGCGTGCTTGGTCGGGATCGTCGTGTTACGGTTAATCATGGCCGTCATCACGCCACCCAACGTTTCGATACCCAAGGTCAAAGGCGTCACGTCCAACAAGAGAACGTCATTGCGTTCGCCCGTCAACACAGAACCTTGAACAGCAGCACCGATAGCAACAGCTTCGTCCGGGTTCACGTCCTTACGCGGATCCTTACCGAAGAATTCCTTCACCGTTTCTTGAACCTTCGGCATACGGGATTGACCGCCCACCAAGATCACGTCGGTGATGTCGCTGGCAGAGCAGCCGGCATCAGCCAAAGCCTTACGGCACGGTTCGATCGTGCGCATGACCAAATCTTCAACCATGCTTTCAAACTTAGAACGCGTCAAGTTGATGTTCATGTGCTTCGGGCCCGTTGCGTCAGCCGTGATGTACGGGAGGTTCACTTCCGTTTCTTGGCGGCTGGACAATTCGATCTTGGCCTTTTCAGCAGCGTCCTTCAAACGTTGCAAAGCGATGATGTCCTTGCTCAAGTCCACGCCCGTGTCCTTCTTGAATTCCGTGATCAAGAAGTCAACGATACGTTGGTCAAAGTCTTCACCGCCCAAGAACGTGTCACCGTTCGTAGAGAGCACTTCAAATTGCTTGTCGCCGTCAACATCGGCCAAGTCAATAATGGAGATATCGAACGTACCACCGCCCAAGTCATAAACGGCAATCTTCTTGTCGCCTTGACCGGCCTTGTCCAAACCGAAAGCCAAAGCAGCAGCGGTCGGTTCGTTGATAATACGCTTGACTTCGAGACCGGCGATACGACCGGCATCCTTCGTAGCTTGACGTTGGCTGTCGTTAAAGTAAGCAGGAACCGTAATCACGGCTTCCGTGACCGTTTCGCCCAAGTAGTCTTCAGCCGTTTGCTTCATCTTGCGCAAAACTTCAGCAGAAACTTGTTGCGGAGCGAGCTTCTTGTCTTCCAAAACGCTAACCCAAGCGTCGCCGTTTTCAGCACGAGCGATCGTAAAGGGCATCAACTTGATGTCGCGTTGAACTTCAGCATCATCAAAACGACGGCCGATCAAACGCTTGACAGCAAACAACGTGTTCTTCGGGTTCGTCACAGCTTGACGCTTGGCCGTAGCACCGACCAAGACTTCACCGTTGTCCATGTAGGCAACGATGGACGGCGTGGTACGAGCACCTTCACTATTTTCGATCACACGAACCTTGTCGCCTTCCATCACGGCAACTGCAGAGTTCGTCGTACCTAAGTCAATACCAATAATCTTTGCCATTTTTAAATTTCCTTTTTGTTTGAAATCTGTACGTTGAGGGCGGATTTCACCGCATTCCTCATGCATCTAACTCTCATATGGGGTTGCTAGATGCTTTTTCAAGGGGAGAAATGTAACTTTTTTTTCATTTCTCCAAAAACTTGTTACTGCGTCACGCTCACCATGGCGGCACGAAGCACGCGTTCATTTAAAATCCAGCCGCGTTGATAGACTTGAGCCACAACGCCGGAGCCCTGACCTTCTTGCGGGGGCACCATGGAGATGGCTTGATGACGCGTGGGGTCAAAAGCCTCACCAACCGGATTGATTTCAACCATGCCGCTACTTTCCATGGCTTGGATGAATTGACGGTAGGTCGCTTCAACGCCTTGCATCATAGGAGAAGTTTTGTCGGTGGACAATTCCAAAGCCTTTTCCAAGCTATCGAGCACGGGCAAAAGGTTCTTGGCGAACTTTTCCACACCGAACTTATGAGCCTTTTCGACAGACTCTTCGGCGCGACGACGGCCGTTTTCCATTTCGGCCAATGCGCGCATGTACATGTCTTGCAACTTGTCGTTTTCAGCCTTCATGGCCACCAACAATTCTTCAATCGTCGGTTCCTTGGCTTCTTCAGTAGTTTCAACGACAGGTTCTTGAGAAGCTTCGCATTGTGCTGCGCATTCTTGCTCGCAGGCACAACCTTCTTGACCACAGGTCTTCATTTCTTCAGCTTCGTTCTTCACGGGATCTTGCATGGATTTATGACTCCGTTATGGGTTTTATTGTTACGATGATTGATATATGGGGACGAATCCTATTTTTTCAAGACCGAGGCTAAAAAAGAAGCCCTGAAATCCAAAAGGACCTCAAGGCTTATCGAAAAGACAATTGATTATTAAGCGTTTTTAGAACTTAACTTGCTCTGCCAATTGAGCTCGGAAATAGCGAATAATGACGCCAGCCAACAAAGACATCCAGAATTTACCCAGCACTTGCCCGACGATGAAATCGATGCTGCCGAAGGCAAGCGACAAGAAAATGGCGCTATCGATAATGGAACCCACCAAGCCTGCCATCACCACGGAGAAGGCAGGGAAACGCTTTCTCATGGGCGTGTAGACGGCGAAGTCAGCGAGTTCTGAAAAGCAAAAGGCCGCTGCCGAAGCCACAACCAATGAGGGTTCAGCAAAAAAGGCCGATAAAAACGTACCGACGGCCACGGCCACCAAGGAAAAATAAGCACCTAAGAAGGCTTGCACGGCGTTACGTAAAACGAGCGCAAGACCTGCGATCATCACCGCAGACGGCGCCATAAGACCGGGCGCCACAGGAATTAAACAAGGACCGTTCGGTTCACAAACCAAACCGACGTTGACAACGACCCAGTTACCCACCGGAATCGTGAGAATAAAAAGCGTTAAAGCAACCCAACCGCAAAGCGTTTGGTGTTGCAGCCACTTATGCGACATAAGAGCCTCCGAATTGTTAAGAAAATCGGCAACCGCAAGACCCGGTAGAACAAACCAGCGCGGAAACGAGGCAAAAATTTTAACGTATCTCTTTGTGATTCTTCAATGAGAAAAAGAGCTTAGAAACGCAAAAATGCTTAAAAATTGGGATTTGTTACCCAATGGGAGCGGAAATATCGAATAATGACGCCGGCCAACAAAGACATCCAGAATTTACCCAACACTTGACCCACAATGAAATCAATACTGCCAAAGGCAAGCGACAAGAAGATAGCGCTATCGACAAAAGAACCCACCAATCCTGCTATAACGACTGAAAATGCCGGAAAACGCTTTCGCATCGGCGTATAGACAGCAAAATCAGCCAACTCAGAAAAACAAAAGGCCGTTGCTGAAGCGATGACCAAAGCAGGTTCGGCAAAAAGAGCCGATAGGAGTGTCCCGATGGCCACGGCCACCAAGGAGTATGACGCACCAATAAAAGCTTGAACGGCATTGCGCAAAACAAGTGCCATACCGGCAACGACCACACTAGAGGGCGCCATTAGGCCCGGTGCCACCGGAATTAAACACGGGCCATTGGGCTCACACACAACACCCACGTTAACAATCACCCAATTGCTAGCGGGTACCGTCAATATAAAGAGTGTAAGCGCAATCCAACCGTAGAGCGTTTGGCGTTGCAAACCATTTGACATCAAAAAGAACCAAAAAAAATCCGTTCACATCTTCAATTTTAAGATTGCGAACGGATTTTTGTTCGAGGCCGAAAATTATCGACGTTCTAGGAAAAACCTAAAAACTCTTCCTGGCAAATAATCGACCCGTCCCGGGGGATTGCCGGTTGGGAAACCCACGTGCCCGCCTTCTCTGGGCTGATCTAACCAGACCGTGTCACTGACGTCGGACAAGGTCGGCAGTGCCCATTCAGGTAAAAACGGGTCATTTTTGGCGTTTAACACCAATAAAGGAATTTCCACATGCTTGAGCCACGGCTTTGCAGAACACTTCGTCCAATAGTCCATTGCATTTTTAAAACCATGAACCGGTGCCGTAAAGAGAGAATCAAAGTCGTAGAAATTGACACACTTCTCAATAGCTTCGCGATTGATAATCTTATTGAGCTCGGGATGCATGTCCATCTTTTTGAGCACTTTCGGAATTAAGCTATTTAAAAACACTTCCGAATAAATGCGATTAAAGCCTTGTTTGAGCAAATTGCTCCCCGCCACCAAATCCACAGGAGCGGCAATCGAAACTCCGGCTTCAAGCAACTCTTTAGCAACCTTGGGTCGCTTGCCACACAAAAGACAGAGTTGGTTGCCTCCTAAAGAAACGCCCACTGCATAAAGCGGAGCTTCCGGATAGCGAGACTTCACTGTTCGCAAAATCCATTCCATCTCATCAATGTCGCCACCGTGATAGGTACGAATTTGACGATTGATTTCGCCCGAGCAACTTCTAAAGTGCGCCACACAGCCTCGCCAACCGCGACGAATTGTCTCGTCCATCAAAGCTAAAGCGTAGTGGCTGTGAGAGCTTCCTTCCAATCCATGGAAGTGGACCAAAACGGGCGTCTTGGGATTTGCGGGTTCAGGCGTTGCCCAATCCACATCAATAAAGTCATCATCGGGCGTATCCCAACGCTCACGACGGTATTGAACCTTCGGTGTTTTGCAAACCTTTGCTGAAAAAATGGTTTGCATATGAGCCCCAGCCATCCACCGAGGGGCTCGGTAGTCAGGAACCACAATAGGCATCAGTTATTCTCTACTTTAATAGTGGGCATCTTCAAAGACATATCTTTGGCGGTCTTTGCAATCGCAGCGGCGGCCTTTAAAGCAATCTCACGATAAACCTCAGCGGCGTAGCTATCAGGTGAAGCCACAACAGTGGGAGCACCGGAATCGGCCTCTTCACGAATCTTGGAATCTAAGGGCAATTGGCCTAAAACATCCACGTGATACGTTTCGCTCATGCGCTTTGCGCCGCCCTCGCCAAAGATGTGTTCCATATGACCGCAATTCGGGCACTTAAACATCGACATGTTTTCAACGATACCCAAAATCGGCACGTTGACCTTTTGGAACATCTTTAAGCCCTTCTTGGCATCCAATAGAGCGATGTCTTGAGGCGTGGTGACCACGATAGCCCCCGTCACGGGCACCGTTTGAGAAAGCGTCAATTGAATGTCCCCAGTGCCTGGCGGCATATCAATGACCAAGTAATCCAACACGTTCCAAGCCGTTTGTGTCAATAGTTGCGTTAAGGCTTGTGCGACCAAGGGGCCGCGCCAAATCATCGGCTCATCGGGGTCAATCAAAAAACCGATGGAATTAATTTGCAATCCCAAGGATTCGATCGGATTCATATTTTGACCGTCGTTGGTCATGGGACGACCGTAAGCCCCTAACATTAAAGGTTGAGACGGGCCGTAGATGTCCGCATCGAGCATCCCGACACGGGCGCCTTGCTCAGATAAGGCCAAAGCAACGTTGGCAGCCACCGTGCTTTTACCGACACCGCCCTTGCCGCTTGAGACAGCAATAATATTTTTGACGTTGGGTAATACTTTAAGCGTGCGTTGAACGGCGTGAGCCACGATCTTTTGTTCAACTGCCACTTCAATTTCAAGATGGGCTTGAGCAAAAGCTTTTTCTACATTGGCTTTAACTTCATCGATGTAGCGCTTAGCGGGGTAACCCAACTGAATCGTTACCTTGGCGCCTGCCTCATCGATATTGACCATACGGGCGGCTACGTAATCGATGCCCATTAACGGATCAATGACTGTTTTTAAAACGTTCTGAATTTGTTCTTTATTAATCACAACAAAAATCCTCCAAAATAGTGTTACTAATTTTGCGATTTTTTCTCGACAGAAACAAGTGACGACAAAACCTCTTACAAAAAGCTTAATTTTTCTGTCCTATACATTAGCTATTAGAGAAAAAAACTCTCCTGCCTTCGCTTTGCTAAAATATTGGGTTTGTTACTTAATTTCTTTTCGGAAAGTCCTATCATCATGCAAAAGCGACAAATTTTTATGACCACGGCGTTACCGTACGCCAATGGTGTGTTCCATATCGGTCACATCATGGAATACATTCAAGCGGATATCTGGGCACGCACGCAACGCATGTTCGGCAACACGGTTCACTTCTGCGGCGGTGACGACACCCACGGCGCTCCGATGATGATTGCTGCCGAAAAAGAAGGGATTACGCCCAAGGAATTGGTGGCTCGCATTGCCTCCGGTCGTAAGGCTTACCTTGACGGCTTCCACATCCACTTTGACCACTGGTACTCCACCGACAGCGAAGAAAACGTTCAATTGTCTCAAGACATCTACAAGCGCTTGTTAGCCAAGGGCTTGATCTACACGAAAGACATCGAACAATTCTATGACCCGGTTAAGGGTATGTTCTTGGCTGACCGCTTCATTAAGGGTACGTGCCCGAAGTGCGGTGCCGATGACCAATACGGTGACAACTGTGAAAAGTGCGGTGCCGTTTACGCTCCGACCGAATTGATCAACCCCTACTCTGCCTTGTCTGGCGCTAAGCCTGAATTGCGTACGTCGACGCACTACTTCTTTAAGTTGTCCGATCCGGCCTGTACGGAATTCTTGCGTGACTGGGTTCGCGGTCAAGGTAAGAGCGGTGCTGCCCGCGTTCAACCTGAAGTTCGTGCCAAGGACGAAGAGTGGCTTGAAGACGGCAAGATGGGCGACTGGGATATTTCCCGTGACGGTCCCTATTTCGGTATTCCGATTCCCGATGCTCCCAACAAGTTCTTCTATGTGTGGCTTGACGCTCCGGTCGGCTACTACGCGAGCTTAATGAACTATGCTCAAAAGCAAGGCTTTGACATCTGGGAATTCTTAAACGATGAAAAGACCGAACAAATTCACTTCATCGGTAAGGACATTATTTATTTCCACACGCTTTTCTGGCCGGTGATGTTGCACTTCGCAGGTCAACCCTACCGTGTGCCTGATAACGTTTTCGTTCACGGCTTTATGACCGTTGACGGTCGCAAGATGAGTAAGAGCCGCGGTACGGGTATCAGCCCCATGAAGTACCTTGAACTCGGCATGAACCCGGAATGGTTGCGTTACTACTTGGCCGCCAAACTTGGCCCCACGTTAGATGACGTTGACTTCGGTAAGCAAGACTTCATCGCTCGTATTAACAGCGACTTGATCGGTAAGTATGTCAACATCGCTAGCCGCGCCGCCGGTTTCATCGTCAAGCGCTTTGACGGCCATGTCGCTGACGGCTTGGAAAACCATGAATTGGTCGTTCGTTTGCGTGACAACGTCGCTAACGTAGCCAAGTTCTACAATGATCGTGAATACGGCAAGGCCATTCGCTTAACGATGGAAATGGCTAACTACGTTAACGAATACGTTGACCGTGAAAAGCCCTGGGATTTGGCTAAGGATGAAACGCAAAAGGCCAAGTTGCACGAAGTCTGCTCCGTTGCCTTGGAAACGTTCCGTCTCTTGACGACGATGCTTAAGCCCGTGTTGCCCGCAACCGCTGCCAATGTTGAAGCTTTCTTGGGTTGTGGCGAATTGACGTGGGAAACGGCCGCTTGCGCATTAACGAGCGCCAACACGATCATGCCTTATAAGCACTTGATGCAACGCGCAGACATCAAGCAATTGGATGCTTTGGTGCCGGGCGTTCCCGAAGTGCCCGCAACGCCTGCTCCCGGTGGTGAAGAAATTGCTCCGGAAGTCACGATTGACGACTTCAATAAGCTCGACCTTCGTATCGCCAAGATCGTGAAGTGCGAACACGTTGAAGGCTCCACGAAGCTCTTACGTTTGACGGTGGACTTAGGCGAAGGCAAAACGCGTAATATCTTCTCCGGCATCAAGGCCTACTACGATCCGAAGGATCTTGAAGGCAAGTTGACAGTCGTGATTGCGAACCTTGCTCCGCGTAAGATGAAGTTTGGCGTGAGCGAAGGCATGCTTTTGTCGGCCTGCAACGCCGATGAAAAGACGGGTTTGTACATTCTTGAACCGCAAGAAGGTGCTACCCCCGGTATGCGTTTACATTAATTAGGACTTGCTTTAACTAGAAAAGTCTCTAAACTTACGGACGTATCTAAAAACAGTTGGCTTCATGCCAACTGTTTTTACATTTATTCCAAAATTCTCTCTAATCTTTTCGAAAATAAAAATGAGTTTGGGTCAACGCTTAAAAAAGGTGATGGGAAATATCCCTCTTGAACCGTTTCACCCGGTCAGCCTTGATTTAATCGGACACTATAGTGCCCATCAATTAACACGCGACATCAGCTCCGGCTTAACCGTCGGGATGGTTGCTTTGCCTTTGGCCATGGCCTTTGCCATCGCCTCCGGCGTCGCCCCTGAAGCCGGTATTTATACCTCTATCATTGCCGGCTTTTTGATCGCCATTCTTGGTGGTTGCCGTGTGCAAATCGGCGGTCCCGCCGGTGCCTTCATCGTGATCATTTATGGCATTATTGCCAACTACGGCTTAGCCAACTTAATGATCGCCACCATTGGTAGCGGTATTCTTTTGCTACTGATGGGGCTATTGAAGGTCGGTAACCTCATTCGCTTTATCCCGGTATCCATCGTGATCGGTTTTACCAACGGTATTGCCGTCTTGATTGCCTTGTCTCAGGTCAAGGACTTCTTGGGGTTGAAGATTGAAAATATGCCGGCCGACTTCTTCGGTCAAATCAACGCGATCTGGGCCAATATCCACACGGTCAATTACTACGCTTTAGGCGTTGCATTGGTTTCTTTTGCCATTGTGAAGTTCTGGCCCAAGGACACGTCCACGCACTCTGCTCAATGGTTGCGTTGGGTTGCCAAGATCCCTGGCACGGTCGTTGTATTGGTGCTTTCCATGTTGGCTGTCACAACCTTTAACCTTCCGGTCGAAACGATCGGCAGTAAGTTCGGTGGCATTCCCCAAACGTTACCGGATTTGCAAATCCCTGCTTTTGACTGGGCAAACATCCGTCACTTGATCTCCCCGATGATCACGTTGGCCTTGTTGGGTGCTATTGAATCCTTGTTGTGTGCTCGTGTGGCTGACACGTTAACGGACGATCGTCACAACCCGAATCAAGAATTGATGGGTCAAGGGATTGCTAACTTGGTGGTGCCCTTCTTTGGCGGTATTCCTGCTACGGGTACCATTGCCCGTACGGTTACGAACATTAAGAGTGGTGCTATCTCTCCGGTCTCAGGCGTCGTGCATGCCATCACCCTTTTGGTGATTGTTTTGGTTGCCGCTCCTTTGGCCAGCAACATCCCGTTGGCCGCCTTGTCTGCCATCTTGTTCTTTGTTGCCAGCAACATGGGTAACTGGGCCGAATTTAACCGCTTGCGTCAAATGACGATGAGCTACAAGGTCACGCTCTTGTTGACGTTCTTCTTGACGGTGATCTTTGACTTGACGGTGGCTGTGGAAGTGGGCTTGTTGACGTCTTGCTTGTTCTTCATCTATCGCATGAATACGTTGACGAAGGTGACGCCCATCACGTTGTCCGTGGATACGCCTGAAGGCATCGAAGCTTGGCAATTGCAAGGTTCGCTCTTCTTTGGTTCTGTGTCCAAACTCAACACGGTCACGGATCCTAAGCGTATTACGGCTCACAATGCCAATAAGGTGGTGATCTTTGATTGCACAACGTTGATGAACATTGACAACTCTGCCATGGACATCATTCAAACGTATATCCGTGCGTTGAAGCGTCGTCACTTTGAATTGATTATTTGTGGTGCCACGGGTCACACGTTGCGTCAAATGCAACGCACCGGCATCGCTCAAACGTTGGGCAATAATATGACCAACGACATGATGGAAGCTGAACGCTTAGCACGTAAATTGCTCCAAAATATGAAGTAATTTCTACATATTAGAAAAGGCATTGAGAACGAAACCTCAATGCCTTTTTTGTAGCTATAAAGAAGCATTAAAGCAGAGCAATCACTTGATCAATCGTTTCTTCGGTCGTTGCCCAACTCGTGCAGAAACGCACAGCCGTGTGATTATCATCCACAATGGCCCATTGCGTGAAAGCCACTTTCTTTGCAACTTCAGCCATTTGATCATTCGTTAAAATCACAAACTGTTGGTTGCTCGGGCTTTCAGAATAGAATTGGTAACCCTTTTCCTTCAAAGCCTTCTTCAACTTCATGGCCATCGCAATGGCGTGGCGACTGATTTCCATATAAAGGTTATCGGTAAAGAGCGCATCAAATTGGATACCCAAAACACGGCCCTTAGCCAACACAGCCCCGCCTTGCTTCATGATCGTAAAGAAGTTCTTTGCCAATGCGGTATTGGAAAACACAACGGCTTCACCTAAAAGGGCGCCCACCTTCGTGCCACCAATATAAAAGACATCACACAAGCGAGCCATATCGGCCAACGTGACGTCACTACCTTCACTAGCTAAGGCATAACCCAAACGAGCACCATCAACGAAGAGCGGCAATTGGTGCTTGCGGCAAACTTCAGAAATGGCCGTCAATTCTGCCAAAGAATAAACCGATCCCGTTTCCGTGGCTTGAGAGATGTAAACCAAAGCCGGCAACACACCATGCATCCAGTTTGCATCTTTATAGTTATTGACGATAAAGCGATCCAAATCTTCGGCGCGCATCTTACCGTCATGAGGATCAATGGCTAAAACCTTGTGACCACCCAATTCAATAGCACCGGCTTCGTGACCGTTAATATGACCCGTTCTAACAGCAACCACGCCTTCACAAGGACGAAGAATAGAACGAATCACGGTCGCATTGGTTTGCGTACCACCGACTAAAAAATGCACTTCTGCGTTCGGCGCTTCGCATGCAGCTTTAATCTTTTCTCTGGCACTAGCGCAGTATTCATCCGTACCGTAACCGGCCGTGCTTTCTAAATTGGTTTGCACCAACTTTTCCAAAATCTTCGGGTGACACCCTTCCTGATAGTCACAAGCCAAACGAATCATGTTGTTTTTACCTCAACAAAAATTGGAGACAGGGTTCGATTTTATACTTGCCATTGTATTTTTTGTATAAGTTAGTTAACTGAGTTAACCAAACTATTCTTGTCATCATATCTTCATAAAACTGTCATAAATCGGTCATTATTGATTCGTACACTCTCAGCCAAGAAAAATAGTCTTTCTAAAATCACGGAGTGATGATCAATGACTGATCTGTCAGTTAAGCCCAAAATGGAAGTGAAAAACTTCAATTTTTACTATGGGCAATTTCATGCGTTAAAGAATATCAACCTCAACATTGCGGAAAAGAAAGTTACGGCTTTCATCGGCCCGTCCGGTTGCGGTAAATCTACCTTGTTGCGTACGTTTAACCGTATGTTTGATCTCTATGAAGATCAACGTGCAGAAGGCGAAATTTGGCTCGATGGTGAAAACATTGTCACCAAAACCGATGGCATCGATCGATTGCGTGCCACGGTTGGTATGGTGTTCCAACGCCCGACGCCTTTCCCGATGTCCATCTACGACAACGTTGCCTACGGTGTTCGTCTTTTTGAGAATTTAAGTAAGAGTGAACTTGATGATCGCGTCGAATGGGCACTTAAAAAAGCCGCTCTTTGGAATGACGTTCATCACAAGTTGTCGGAGTCCGGTTTTGCCTTATCCGGCGGTCAACAACAACGTTTGTGTATCGCTCGCGGTATCGCCGTTCGCCCTGAAGTGATTCTTTTTGATGAACCGTGTTCTGCATTGGATCCGATTTCCACGGCAAAAATCGAAGACCTTATTAATGAATTGAAAAACGACTATACCGTCGTCATCGTGACGCACAGCATGCAACAAGCTGCGCGTATTTCGGACTACACCGCCTTTATGTATTTGGGCGAGCTTGTGGAATTTGGTGAAACCGAGAAAATCTTCACCCATCCGGATAAAAAGGCCACGGAAGACTACATCACGGGACGTTTCGGTTAAAGAGGCAAAAATGATCTTATCTCAACAATCTCATCTTTTACGTCAATACGACCAAGACATTGAAGAACTCAAGCACCTCTTGATCAGCATGGGTGACTTGGTGGTTGATCAAATTGACGATGCCAGCAGGGCTTTTAAAACGAACGATATCGACTTGGCACAAAGCGTTTGTGATCGTGATGCCGCCATTAACGCATTGGAAGTCGCTATCGACCGTGCCTGCACGCTTTTGATTGCAAAGCACCAACCGCGTGCGAGCGACTTGCGCTTGGTCTTTGGTATTTCCAAGATGGCCACGGACTTTGAACGTATGGGCGACCAAGCTCGAAGCATTGCTCGCGTTTCTCGCAGTGATTTGCCCGAAGACTTGATTGAACAACTTTCATCGACGAACATTATCGAAAACAGTCGTAAAGTCGTTAATCTTGCACTTTTGGCTCTCAAAAACCTTTCTGAAACGGCTGCCGTCAATACGCTTCGTGCCGACGGTGACGTGGATAAAAGTTATGCCGATGGTTTTAAGATTTTGAGTAAATTCCTCAAAGACCACCCGGAACACATTGAACCGGCCATGGCTTGTTTATCGTTGATTCACGCCTATGAACGTTTGGGCGATCACGCCACCAATATTGGTGAACACATCATCTTCATTCTTGATGGTGAAGACATTCGCCACTTAAGACTGGATGCGTTGCCGGAAAATCTTCAAAATCTCATTCCTGAGGAAGAATAGGCAAGAGTGAGGAGACAAAAACCATCACAGGCTTTTGATCTCCTCTTTTTTGTGGGAAAATGCTCCTGTTATCACAGGTAAATTTAATCATGGCACAAACACAACCCTTACCCAAAATCCTCATCGTTGAAGATGAAGCCCCGATTCGCACACTCATCTCCTTTGCTTGTGCGGGTGCCGGTTTTGAAGTCGAGAGCTGCGACAGTGTCATCGCGGCTCAAGCTTTATTGGATTCTCAAAAACCCGACTTGGTTTTGCTTGACTACATGTTGCCGGAAATCTCCGGTGTCGAGTGGCTTGAAAAGCTTCGTAGCGACGAGAAAACTCGTCACCTCCCCGTCATTATGTTGACGGCCCGTGGTAGCGAGACTGACCGAGTCAAGGGGCTAAACGCCGGCGCTGACGACTACATCGTTAAACCCTTCATGCCACGCGAACTCATCGCCCGCATTCAAGCCGTGATGCGTCGCTACAACATCCAAGGTGAAAAAACGGTTACTGCCTCTTCCTCAGTGGTTAATTGCGGTCCGCTCATGATGGATGAGACCAGCTACAAGGCTGAAGTTGACGGTGAACCTATTGCCTTGTCGGCAAAAGAATTTAAACTTCTTTTAGTATTTGCGAAAAACCCTGAACGCGTCTACAGCCGTGAAATGCTCTTGTCCCTCGTTTGGGATAACGCTTATGTTGACGAGAGAACGGTTGACGTTCACATGTTGCGCCTTCGTAAGCAACTTCAAGGTACGGCCGCTGAAAACTTATTGCAAACGGTGCGTGGCTTGGGTTATCGTGCTCATCTAGAGAGTTAATTGACATCGCTAAGGCTACAAAATGACTCCGCGTAAACAAGCAGGATGGATACTCACGGGTATCGTCCTTTTTGCCGTTTTCCTTTACTTTACAAGCTCTTTAATGATGACGGTCGCCACGACTTGTGGCTTGTTGGCTGCCGCTTACTTGTGGGTTCTTGTCAGAATGGGAGACGGTTGGATTGATGCCAACGAAGTTGAACAAATGCGAGACAGCGACCGCTCTCGCGTGACGGCCCGATTGGATCGCTACCGTTTATCTTTGGCGGCCTTGCCTGAAGGCGTCATTTTGATCCGCAGCGGTCAGTCGATTGAATGGTGCAATCCTGCTGCCGAACATCACTTAGGCATTAAGCTCACGAAGCATTTAGGGGTTGCTATTGACTCTGTCATTTCGGATAAGAAGATTTTGCAATACCTCTCTGAAGGTGACTTCTCCAAACCCATTAAAGTGCTATCCAGAGAACCTGGTCGTGAATTACTCTTGTCTGCCGTGGTCGCCGATAGAACGCACTTTATTATCGTGACGCATGACGTGACGGAACAACATCGCATCGACAGCATGCGCAAAGACTTTGTGGCCAATGTCAGCCACGAACTTCGTACCCCCTTGACCGTCCTTTCGGGCTTTTTGGACATGATCCTTGCCAGTCCCGAGATTGATGAAAAAACCATTCGTGAGCAACTCACCATCATGCAAGACGAGTCCTCTCGCATGAAAAATTTGGTCAATGACCTCTTGGCTTTGTCTTCGCTTGAAAATAAAGACGACGTGGCCTCTGAAAGTCCTGAGGTTGTGAGCATGCAACGCTTAGTTGCCGGTGTTGCAGAAGACGGCGTTGCCTTATCTCGCGGTCGCCATACCATCACGACGCACATTGATACGGACTTCGCCATTTTGGGCTTTGTGGATGAAATTCGAAGCGCTTGCTCAAACCTTGTCAGTAACGCCGTTCGCTATACGCCCGATAACGGGAAAATTGATATTTCTTGGCACTATGACAAAGAAACTGATTCTTGTATTTACGCCGTTAAAGATAACGGGATCGGGATTGCTGAAAAAGACCTTCCGCGTCTGACGGAGCGCTTTTACCGTGCTGATAAAAGTCGTTCCAGAGACACCGGTGGCACGGGCCTGGGACTTGCCATTGTCAAACACATTGCCATTCGCAATCACTGCAAACTCATCATTGAATCCAAGCTCGGCGAAGGCTCCACCTTCAGTCTGATCTTTCCTTCAGAGCTTCTTGTCCATTAATTCTCAAAAACCTCGAAAACCTTTTCGAGGTTTTTGCTTTTGGACACATTATTACGACTTTTTGATTAAGCAAACCACAATCTTCGTGGTAGAGTGAATGTATCTTCATTGATATTTGAGAGATCGTTTTATGGCTAACGAAAAAATCAAACCTTCAGATCTGGCAAACCTCAAACAAAAAGACCTTCAAAAGTGGATGGACATCGTCAACGAAGTTCAAGAGGTTCGCAATGAAATCGAAACGGAAATCAATAATCAAACGATTCCCAAAGAAAAAGTGATGGAACATTCTGCTGCGTTGCATCAAGTCCTTCAAACACAACGTCCGGCGGACCGCATCAAGATTTTGAAACTCTTACTTGAAGAGGCTCGCCTTCACTTAAAGCTTGAAGAAGGCGACGATCCCGATGAAAATGAGCTCGTTGAAAATTGGGAAACGGCTGAGTATCCCTACAAACGCGAAATGAATAAAAAGCGTTACGAGAAAGAGCTCTATCGCTTGCAAGTCGAACTCATCAAGCTTCAAGACTGGGTTAAAGAAAAAGGCAAGAAAGTTGTCATCATTTTTGAAGGTCGAGATGCAGCCGGTAAGGGCGGTACGATTCAACGCTTCATGGAACACTTAAATCCTCGTACAGCGAGCATTGTGGCTTTGCCTAAACCCACCGATCCGGAACGCGGTCAATGGTACTTCCAGCGCTATGTGGCACATTTACCGTCTCCCGGTGAAATTCGCCTTTTTGACCGTTCGTGGTACAACCGCGCCGGTGTCGAGCGCGTCATGGGCTTTTGCACGGATGAGCAATACACGGAATTTATGCGTCAATGCCCACAATTTGAAGAAAACATTATCCACTCCGATACCATTTTGATTAAGCTTTGGTTCTCGGTAACGCAAGAAGAGCAACACCGCCGCTTTAAGGCGCGTCAAATCGATCCTTTGCGTCGTTGGAAGCTCTCACCCATCGATGTCGCCTCATTATCCAAATGGGACGATTACACCAAGGCGAGCGAAGTGATGTTCTTTGCTACGAACACGACCACCTCGCCTTGGATTGTTATTAAGAGCGATGATAAAAAGCGTGCGCGTTTAAATGCGATCCGTTACGTTTTGTCTGTCATTGACTACGATGGCAAGGACATGGATTCGATCGGTCGTATCGATCCCCTCATCCTCTCAAGAGCGAATGTGACGACAAACGTCTCGCATCTCATTAAGAAAAAGAAATCCGACGATTAAAACAACTTCGGCTCCGAAAATATACTTCGGAGCCGATTTTTTTCGATCAGTTGACTCTTTTAAGAGGCTTTACGAACCAAAAGTTCAATGATCTTTAAGGTCATATCCAACGAGGCCACAAAGCTGTCAACGGGTAAAAATTCCGCATAGCCGTGAGCGTTGTGAGCGCCCGTAAAGTAATTCGGCGTCACTAAGCCTCGAGCCGTTAAAGCCGAGCCGTCGGTACCGCCTCGCATCGCCACCGTACGCGGTTCAATGTTAAGTTCCTTTAAAGCTTCATACATCAAATCGATCGGCAAACGGTCTTCACCTAATCCGCCAGAGATATTGCTGTAAATATCTTCGATATCGACATTAATCTTGGCCTTTGGATAACGTTGGCGCAAAACTTCAGTCACACTTAACACATAAGCCTTACGAGCCTCGTACTTAGCATTATCAAAGTCACGGATATTGAGTTGCAGATGAGCGCGAGCCGGATTGGCCGTCATCGTCTTAAACCAATAGTAGCCGTCACGTTCATCGGTGTTTTCGGGCGTCTCTAATCGGTTAAAGCTATTAATCAAGTCTTGAGCAATCAAGATGGGATTGACCAACACGCCCTTGGCTGCACACGGATGCGTTGTCACCCCTTCGATATCAAAGTGGCATTCAGCGGCGTTATACGTTTCATAGACCACTTCGCCCAAGTCTTCACCATCGACCGTGTAAGCAAAATCAACCTTAAATTTGTCTAAGTCTAAGAGCTTGGCGCCACGCAAACCCGTTTCTTCATCAGGAACGAAAGCCACACGAATATCACCGTGAGGGAGTTGCTCGGTGACCATGATTTCAAGCATGGTCATAACATTGGTGACGCCGGCCTTATTATCGGCCCCCAAAACGCTCGTGCCGTCCGTGAAAATAATGAACTGATCGCGATAGCGTTCAAGTTCCGGATGGTCAGCCACACGAATCCAAATGTCCTTTTCTTTATTAAGGCAAACATCGCCACCGACGTAATGAATCACTTGCGGATGAATGTCGGCATTTAAACCCACATCCACCGTGTCCATGTGCGCCACGAAACCCACGGGTTTCACACCTTCAACATTTGCCGGTAGTAGGCCCGTCACAATGGCGTGTTCATCCGTTTGAACTTCTTTAAGCCCTAAATGTTTGAGTTGAGCTTCCAAAACTTTGGCCATATCCCATTGCGTCTCGGTCGACGGAACGGTTTTCACCTTGGGGTCGCTCTGGCTCGTAATCGCCAAATAACCTAAAAAGCGTTCAATCAAAGCGTGTGACTTTTGCTCGTGGTCCATAAGGTTTACCTCCATACAAAATGGGCTTATAGTCAATTAAATAACTATAAGCCCAAATTAGGGAAAAAAGAATAATCGAAAGTCCTACTGACGAGCTAACTTCTTCTGTGCACGAGAGCGGATGGTCAAAGCAACTGCGTTAAGACCCAAGACCATCAACACCAACACAAAGGCCGTACCGTATTGCAAGGGTAAACTGGCTTCGACGTCAACGCTTGAAGTGGCCAACACATAAATGTGATACGGCAACGACATCACCGGATCCATCACGGAGTGCGTCATCGTGGGCGTGTAGAAAACCGCAGCCGTGTACATGATGGCAGCCGTTTCCCCTGCTACGCGGGAAAGTGCCAAAATGTTCCCCGTCAACAGACCGGGCAAGGCAGCAGGCAACACAATCTTAAAAATCGTTTGCTTTTTCGTGGCACCCAAAGCCAAAGAAGCTTCACGCCAGGCTTGGGGAACTTGGTTTAATGCGGCTTCCGTCGTATTAATGACGATCGGCAAGGCTAAAAGCGCCAACGTCAAAATACCGGATAAGAGGCTCACGCCAAAGCCACAGAACGTGACAAAGAACGTCAAACCAAAAAGACCGAAGATCACCGAAGGCACACCGGACAAGTTGGACACTGCCAAACGTACACCCGAAACAAAGCGACCTTGACCACCGTATTCCGTCAAGTACAAAGCAGAAGCCACGCCCAAAGGTAGGGCAATCACCGTGGCTCCGACTGCCAAATAGAAGGTACCGACAATGCAAGGCCAGATACCACCTGCGGTCATCATTTCACGAGGCGATTCAGAGAAAAATTCCCAAGAAAGTGCCGGCAATGCGTTATCAATCAAGTAGAACAAAATGGCAACAATGGCACCGACCGTAATTAATGTTGCGGCACGCATTAGATTTAAGCCAATAAATTCTGCAACGTAACGTCCATTGGAAGAACGAGCTTTTGAAACTGTCATCATGACTCCTAGCGCTTACCGATTTGATATTTTTTCGTGAAGTAAAACGCCGTTGCATTAAAGATAAACGTCGTCACGAAAAGCACTAAACCGGTGGCAAACAATGCGTGATAGTGAGTGGAACCCACAGCGGCTTCAGCCATTTCTGCGGCAATGGAAGCGGTCATCGGACGCAAAGGATCGAAGAAGCTTTCCGGGATAATGGCAGCGCCACCTGCCACCATCAAAACCACCATCGTTTCACCCAATGCACGAGAAATACCGAGCATCACGGCCGTTCCGATACCACCCAAAGCGTAACGGAATTGCACCTTGTAGAGCGTTTCCCAGCGCGTAGCGCCCAACGCCAAAGAAGCTTCCGATAAAGCGGTCGGCACATTTCGAAGCGCATCTTCAGAAATGGAGCAAATAAAGGGAACGCACATGAGGCTTAACATCACGGAGGCATTCATCCAGTTAAGACCGGAATCAAGACCCAAGGTGTTTTGAAGCCAAGGAGCAACCAAAACCATCCCCAAGAAACCGATAATGACCGAGGGCAAGGCTGCCAACAATTCGATAGCGGGTTTAACCACCTGACGCACGGAGGGGCTGGCAAAGTACGCCAAATACGCTGCCGTCAATAAGCCGATCGGCAACGAAATTAAAGTCGTTGTAGCTGCCACACAAAGGCTGGCTACCAACAAAGCACCGATTTCAAAATCAGGCGTGCCGCCCGTCGGATACCATTCGGTACCAAATAAGAATCGGAAGAAAGAAACTTCGCTAAAAAGCGGCAACGCTTGAGAAAGAAGGAAAACCAAAATGGCAGCCAACGCTAAGATCGAAGCAAAAGCGATGACTGCCAATTGTGTTTCAAACCCTTCTCGACGTTTCGTTAAAACATTTGTCATAGCGATCAGAGAGAAGTTTGAAGAGAAGTTCGATTAGCGAGCAACCGGAACGAAGCCCACTTCCTTCACAGAAGCTTGACCATCCTTGCTCAAAGCGTAGTTGATCAAGGCCTTCGTGTCGGCGTTAACATGATTGTTCGTAAAGAGGTACAACTCACGAGACAAGGGCCATTCAAACGTTTCTGCCGTCTTCATCGTGGCCTTCACACCACTGATAGACAAAGCCTTGATGTCCTTGGTCAAGTAGCCCAAACCGACATAACCGATAGCGTTCGGGTTCTTAGCAATCGTTTGCAACACAGCACCGTTACTGGCTTGCAAGAGGGCACGTTGTTGAACACGTTCACCCTTCATTACCAAGGATTCCCACGTTTCAAACGTACCGGAAGAGGAGTCACGGGAGACGACCGTGATACGAGCATTCTTACCGCCAACATCCTTCCAGTTCGTGATACGACCGGCATAGATGTCACGGATTTGTTGCAAGGTCAAATCCTTCACACCATTGCGAGGATTGATCACAGGGACGATAGCGTCAATGGCCACCACATGACGAACAGCTTCGTTGCCGCTCTTTTTCATGTTTTCAACTTCAGCAGCCTTCATGTCACGGCTAGCCATGGCCACGTCGGTCGTGTTTTCCATCAAAGCCTTGATACCGTGACCAGAACCGCCACCGGAAAGAGACACTTGAATGGAGGGGTTAGCCTTCATGAAATTTTCCGTAATCTTTTGCATGGCAGGCAAAACCGTGGTCGAACCATTGACTACCACATTACCGGCAGAAGCAGCCAAACTTGCCAAGCCCATCACAGAAGCAACCAAAACAGAAACCATCGTACGTTTCATTTTCTTTTTTCCTTTAAAAAGAATTTAGGATTATTTAAGTCATTTGAACTTGGGTGGTATTTTGAAGGCCACGTGTGACGAGTCTGTGACGAAAACGTGAAGATTTAATGACGGCCTTGCCGGTTTTATGACAATTTGATGACAACAAAAACAAAGAGCCCCTCAAAGAGAATTTCTCTCCAAGGGGCCTTCTAACAGGCGTTAATTAATGCGTTTAATCAGCTTTTTCCTTGTGTTCCAAGAAGGGAGACTTGCCTTCTTCATCGTCATCTTCTTCTCGACGAACGGGCTTTTTACTCACAAACCACGTAAAGAACACCGGTACAAAGATCACCGCAATAAAAGTGGCCATGAACATCCCGCCTAAAACACCCGTGCCCATGGACTGACGAGCGGCAGCGCCCGGGCCCGTTGCAATGGCAAGCGGCAACACGCCAAGAATGAAGGCCAGTGAGGTCATCAAAATCGGGCGCAAGCGCAAGGAGACGGCCTCAAGAGCGGCATCGAAAACGCTCTTACCGGACTCCAATTTTTGCGCAGCAAATTCCACAATCAAAATGGCGTTCTTGGCCGTCAAACCAATTAACACCAAAAGACCGATTTGGAAATAGATGTCGTTTGAAAGCCCTCGACAGTAGGTCGCCACCAACGCCCCCAAAACCGAGAACGGGACCGACAACACCACGGCAATCGGCAATGACCAACGTTCGTATTGGGCGGCCAAAATCAAGAAGACAACCAAAATCCCGAAGACCACGGCTGTGGTGGCTGATGCCCCCAAGCGCTTTTCTTGGAAAGCTTGATCCACCCAACCGATGGCATAGCCTTCAGGCAAGATTTGCTCGGCAATGCGTTCAACTTCTGCAATAGCTTCACCCGAACTCACCCCATGAATGGCTTGGCCCATAAAGCGAGCCGACAAATAACCGTTCATTCTTGCCAAGGTTTCAGCACCCGACGTGCGCTCCCAAGTCACCAACGCCGACAAGGGAATCATTTCCCCTGCTTGCGAACGAACCCAAGCACGACCCAAGTGTTCCGGCTTCATACGGTATTGACTATCGGCTTGCATGATGACGCGATTGATCTTACCGTTACGTGTGAAGTCATTGATGTAGTTGCTGCCCATAAAGGTTGACAACGTCTCGTAGATTTCATCAATAGAAACACCCAAAGCCATGGCCTTGGCTTCATCAACATTGACCATCAACATGGGCGACTCAGCCTTGGCCGTGGTACGCAAACTTGTCAAAATGGAGGACTTTTCCAATTCGGAAATGAAAAGGTCTGCGACTTGTTGAAGAACCAGCGGATCGTCGTTTTCACGGGCTTGAAGGTAACCTGAGAAACCTGCGGCAGAACCCAAACCACGAATCGGTGCTGGTGTTGAGGCTACCCCCGTTCCTTCCGTTAATTCGCGTCCTAATTGATTTAATTGCGAAGCAATATCATTGGCGGTATTTTCGCGATCATCCCAGTGCTCTAACTTAAGGAAGAACGTTGCAGCATTTTGCCGCACGTCATTGGCCACCGTATCAAAACCGGTTAGCGTCAGAATAGAAGACACCCCTTCAATCTTTTCCATCCCTTGACGAAGCTCTTCAGCCACTTTTTCTGTGCGTCCTAAAGCAGAGCCTTCCGGTAAGGTCAGACTCATTCTCACCATCCCCTGGTCTTCTCGCGGAACAAAGGACGTGGGGGTAATTTGCAACATGGCCCAACAGGCCCCGATAACAGCGACAAGAATTAAGCCGCTTGCCACACGATGATGCAAAGCTAATCCAACCCAACGTTGGAAGAAATGGGTGTAACGCCCCAAAGCCAAATTAAAGCGTCTAAAGAATGCGTGAGGTTCACCCTCGCGGTGCTTGAGCATCAATGCGCAAAGCGCCGGTGTCAACGTCAAGGCCACAAAGCCCGACAAGACAACGGATACGGTAATAGTGATAGCGAATTGACGGTAAAGTTCACCGGCCATGCCCCCTAAGAAAGCAACCGGGACAAAGACGGATGAAAGCACCAAAACGATGGCCACCAATGCGCCGGAGACTTCTTTCATGGCTTTCTTTGAGGCTGCTCTTGCACTCAAGCCTTCGGAAACCATGATACGTTCGACGTTTTCCAACACAACGATTGCATCGTCAACCACAATACCGATTGCCAACGTCATGGCAAAAAGCGTCAGTGTATTAATCGAGAAACCAAAAGCCCAAAGCCCCACCATGGTCCCAATCAAAGACACGGGAACAGCAATCATCGGAATCAATGTGGCACGCCAGTTTTGCAAGAACACGTAAACAACCACGAGTACCAACAAACCGGCTTCAAGTAACGTCTTGACGACTTCACTGAGAGATGCGGAAATAAAGACCGTTGTATCGTCCGTGATTTCATGCGTCAGGCGCCCTTCGGGGAAGCGCTCCACCAAACGCGCAAGTTCTGCCTTTACTAACGTGGCTGTACTCATGGCGTTTGCGCCCGTTTGCAGGTACACACCAACGGTCACGGAAGGCGAACCATTGAGTTGGTTATAAGAGTCATAACTGCGCTTACCTACTTCGACTCGAGCAATGTCTTTCACGCGGATAATGCCATCGGGGCCATTAGAGCGAATGGTGATGTTGCCGAATTCCTCAGGCGTTAAAAGTTGACCGCGCGTCGTGATGGTGTAAAAGAGCTGTTGATCATCTTCAGTGGGCGCCGCACCCATACGACCGGCAGCATATTGACGGTTTTGAACGTTCACGGCGTTTTCAACATCGTGCACCGTTACACCCAACATCGCCATCTTGTCAGGGTTGAGCCACAAACGCATGGCGCCCTGCACGTTACCAAAAACGCTCACGTCACCGACACCCGGAATACGCTTGAGGTCGTCAACCATGTTCACGGTCGCATAGTCAGCCATTTGACGAGGATCCATGGAATGATCGGGCGACGTTAAAACCACCATCAAAAGGGATTCTTCACTACGCTTTCTGACGTTGACGCCGTTTTGGCGAACCGTTTCAGGTAATCGACGCTCTGCCGAACGAACACGGTTATTGATTTCCAACATGGCTTCGTTCGGATCGGTACCCACTTCGAAGGTACAGTTAATACGAACGTCACCATTAGAGCGAATGGAAGTTGTGTAGTACTGAAGGCCTTCAACACCAGAGAGTTGATCTTCGATTGGAGCTGCGATGGTACGCGCCAAAGTCTTGGCATCAGCCCCTTCATAACTCGTGGAAATATAGACGCTCGGGGGTGAAATGTCCGGGTACTGAGACACCGGCAAAATTCGGCTGGCCACAAGCCCTGCCACCACAATCAAAATTGAAAGGACGGTAGCAAAGATCGGGCGACGAATACAAAATTGAGACAGCATGCTCTACCCCTTCACATTAAGGTGCCTTCGGGGCAGCGATGTCGCCGCTTTTGGTTTTAACGGGCGTGCGATCACGCAAGCGCAAAATCTGATTGGTAATCACGGTATCGCCCGGCTTCAGACCGCCGGTTAAAACCCAGTCTTTGCCTTCCCAGTGGCTCACGAAAACTTCACGTTCTCGTGCCATACCGTTTTCCAACACATAAACAGCATAGGTACCGTCAGACTTTTGACGAATAATGCCTTGCGGGACAACATAGGCATCTTTAATAGTGCCGACCATCAAACGCACTTCAACGTATTGGCCTGGCCAAAGTCCCGTATTGGGGTCAAGCTTGGCGCGCATACGCACCGTCCCTCGATCGGCATCGACTTGTTGACTGATGAAGTCAAGTTTGGCGGCCTTGGGTTCTTTGTTACCCGGTACCATCACTTGCACTTGAGAGTCGCGCGTCAAAGAAGCTTGTGCTAAATCTTGATCGCTTACCGCAAATGTCACGCGCAAGTCAGAGGGCTGTGTAATGCTCGTCAAAAGCGTTGTACCGGACGAAATCAAAGAACCGATATTGACTTCGCTCTTACCGGCAATCCCATCAACCGGTGCCGGCACTTTTGCGTGCGAAAGATCAATCTCAGCTTTCACTTGAGAGGCATTGGCAAGCGCCAAGGCACTCTTGGCGTTTTCAAGTTCACTGATGGCATCATCATAATTTTGACGACTGATGGCTTGAACTTTGATAAGTTCTTGAGCGCGCTTTGCGTCGCGACGCGCCTTATTTAAATTGGTTTTGGCTTGTTGCGTTTGCGCTTGTGCTTGACGAAGTGCGGCTTCATAGGGTTCGGTCTCAATCTCAAATAACGTTTGACCAGCTTTCACTGCTTCGCCTTCGGTGAAATGAAGCTTACGCAAAATGCCACCGACCTGAGCACGCACCTCGACTTCTTGAGCCCCTTCGGTTTGACCGAAAGTTTCAACCCAACGGTAAGCCAATTGCGGTTGGACGACCATGGTCTCGACTTCGAGTTCGGTCTTCTTATTTGTATTGTTTTGATCCGAACAACCCGAGATCATCACGAGCGAACTCGCTAATGTTGCACAAAGAAATAAGGTGCTGATACGCATGATTTTTCAAACTTATTAGAGAATTTGTTACTGCAATCTTATCTAAGAAAAAAAGGGAAAGCCCCCGTGACTTTCCCTACTTTTTACAATATTTTACGGAAGTTCATCTGCCGTTCAAATTAATCGTCCGTCCAAACCCGATTGCCTTTACTTTCTTTATCAATGGCTTGCATCGTTGCGGCATGCATTTGCAGTTCATCGTCAGAGGCTTTTTGAACTCTCAGAGCTTCTGCAGGAGGCATCGGCGGCAAACTTGATAAGTCAATCGTTGAAATATCCAAACTTTCTTGACCGCGCGTCATGCACAAATAGACTTGCGCCAAAAGCTTGGCGTCAATCAAAGCGCCGTGCAAATTACGATCGGAATTATCCACACCGTAGGCCGAACACAATGCATCCAAACTCACACGTTGCCCCGGACGCAAGGTCTTGGCCATCGGTAACGTATCGACAATACCTTCGCAGTGATCGCTTAACTTGCCCAAGCCCAAGCGACCCAATTCCATGTCCAAATAGCCCACGTCAAAGGGAGCGTTGTGAATTAAGAGTTCACTTCCCTTAATAAAAGCTAAGAAGTCATGAACGATGTCGCCAAAAAGCGGTTTGTTCTTTAATTTTTCCCACGTAAAGCCGTGAACCTTGGCAGCCCCTTCTTCGACTTCGCATTCGGGATTAACTAAAGCATAAAAGTGCTTTTTCGTGACACTACGACCAATGATTTCCACGCAACCCACACTGATTAAACGGTTGCCTTGTGAAATCTCCATACCAGTCGTTTCGGTATCGAGCGCCACCTGACGGCGAATTTCTTTTTTCATGATTTATCTCCCAGTCGTTGGCACACCACGATTGGCCAATTCATCGGCCTTTTCATTACCAAAGTCCCCGGCGTGTCCCTTAACCCAACGCCACTCGATGTCATGTTGAGCAACGAGTTCATCGAGCTTCATCCAAAGGTCCACGTTTTTAACGGGTTTCTTGTCCGCTGTTCGCCAACCTTTTTTCTTCCAGCCTTCCATCCACGTCATGATGCCGTTCTTAACGTATTGGCTATCCAAGAAGATGGTCATGGGAACGGGACGCTTGATCGCAGATAGAGCCGAAATGACAGCCATGAGCTCCATTCGGTTATTGGTGGTTTCCACCTCACCGCCACAAAGCTCTAATGTTTTTTCACCAAAAACCAAGTAAGCACCCCAACCGCCGGGCCCGGGATTATTTTTACAGGCGCCGTCAGTCCAAATTTGTAATTTACGTTCTGCGGTCATAACGCATTAAATACCAAAATAAGAAAAAGAGTATTGTAACGAGAAACAAAGAATCAGCGATGATTTTTGCAGGCTGAAACATTGCGAGCAGCTGCCGTGCCTACCCATGTCTTCTTTAAAATCTCATTTTTGGAAGCGCTTCCCACCAGATGCACGCCACTCACCTTTTTCACAGCGCTTAACATAAAGCCGTTGGCAAGCGCCGGCCACCAACGATCACCCGCCTTCTCGCACCACGACCAAGACATTAATCGGTGCGGATTGTCACTTAAACTCGGACTATAGATTCCAAAGCGACCGCGATCAATAATGGCGCGAACCCCTAAGGACTTTTTAATTTGCTCTACGCTCACGGGATGATGAAGATCCTTGCAGAGTCGTTTGCGTTTTCGAATCCACCACGGACCCCAAGGGTTTAATCCCAAAATGACCATTCGTCCTTCAGGAGTCAAGACGCGAAGCACTTCGGAGAGTGTTATTTCGTAATCAGGGCTGCGTTCGAGCACGTGCACCAAAATGACCAAATCGAAAGTATTCTCTCTAAAAGGAAAGTCGGTATAAGACTGGCAAAGGGTAGAGCCATCGGCTTCAAGCGTTGTGAGTTCTGATTGTTGAGCAGAAAAGACTTTAAATGAATGAGAAGCGCTTCTCATCACGGGACCAAACGGAGCACCTAATTGCAGAGCCGTCCCGCCGTGCAAGCCCTTTAACAGCAAATCAAGCTGTTGAGCTTCCCAACGCCGAAGCTGTGCACCGGCTGCGGAACAAAAGAACTTTGATAGGCAATCCATAAAGTCACCAAACATACAACTATCTATCCATATTACCGTTTTTGCGAAAAAAAATGCGTTACTAAGTTTAGAATTGGGGATGGATACTCTTTTGGGGAACTTTAATATGTTAAGCCGCCGCACTCTTTGTCTTTCGTTAGCGTTAGCGCCGCTGACTTCTTTGGCGGCACCAAACAATATGTCCATCATCGTTCCCTATCCGCCGGGCGGCCCCCTTGATAATGTTGCTCGCCTTTTAGGAGCAGCTCTGCAACCCGTATGGGGAAAAACTGTCATTGAAAACATTGCGGGCGGTGCCGGTGCGCGTGGCATGTTGGCAGCAAAAAAAGCCAAGAACGATGGCAAAACCCTTGTCATGGGAGCCGTTGCTACTTTGGCGGTCAACCCTCAAACCGTTAAAAACCTCCCTTATTCGGTCAATGATTTTGCACCGGTGGCGATGTTAAGTAACGTTCCCAACGTTTTGGTGATGACGCCTAAAACAATGGAGAAACTTAACATTAAATCGGCAAAAGACTTATTGGAATACTTAAAGAAAAATCCCGATAAACTCAATTGCGCTTCAGGCGGTACGGGTTCAATCGGTCATTTGGCCAATGCCATTTTAAGTGCCAATGGGTTTATTGCCGCTCATGTGCCCTATGCGGGCGCTTCCCCTGCGCAACTGTCACTTTTTTCCGGTGAAACGGACTTTTTGTTTGATAACTACGCCAGTTGCCAACAAGCCATTAAAGACGGCCGACTTAAAGCGCTTGCTGTAACAACAGCCCAATCATCTAAACTCTTATCGTGTCCAACCATGAGAGAATTAGGTGTCCCGATGAATCTCTCAACTTGGTTTGGCCTTCTCGCTCCCAAAGGAACAAGCCCTGATACTTGCCTTGCGCTTTATAATGCGCTTGAAGCTGTCGTTAAAGAACCCGAAGTTCTTCAAAAGCTACTCATTGCCACGCCCTTTGTTTCATTAATGGGACCGCAAGCTTTTGCAGACTTTATTAAAAACGAACAGCAAAAATATCAACAATTGTTTTCGACGTTGAAACTGATCTGATTTAACGCCTCAATTTCATGCAACTGAAGCCTCGATTAGCCCGAGACACAGTAGGTGGCCTTTTTATTGCCGCTATCGGTGTCTTTTTCTTAGTATTTGCGCTTGAGCTACCAATGGGTAGCGCAGCACGCATGGGTGCGGGGTATTTTCCGGTTTGTTTAAGTGCTCTACTCATTTTCTTAGGACTTGCGATCAGTCTCAAAGGCACTTTTACCCCTAAAAAACCGCATGAAGTGATTTACCGTTTTGACCTTAAACGTCTAGTTATTCTGTGTGGCTCTGTGTTGCTGTTTGCCATCCTTTTGCCCGCTTTTGGACTTTTCATCGCGCTGACCGCCATGATTGTTTTGTCCACAGTCATTACACCCGGTCGCTCTTTGCGAGAAGTCGTTCTTTTGGTTCTTGTCATTAATGCTTTAGTGTGTGGCGTCTTTATTTTCGGGATTCATCTTGAAGTGCCTCTTTGGCCTGTCTTTTTGGGAGGCAATTGATGGATTTACTTCAGAACTTGGCATTAGGACTTCAAAGCGCTTTTTCCCTTGTTAATCTCGGGTACTGTTTCCTCGGGGTTTTAATTGGCACACTGGTGGGGATTTTGCCGGGCCTGGGCCCCGTTGCCACCCTTGCCCTTTTATTACCAATTACCTACGCCCTTGACCCGACAGCGGCCATCATCATGTTGGCAGGCATCTACTATGGCAGTCAATACGGCGGCTCAACCACGGCCATTTTGATGAATATTCCGGGCGAAGCCGCCGCGCTTGTCACCTGCATTGACGGTCATCAGCTAGCGAAAAAAGGTCGCGCAGGAAGCGCTTTGGGCATTGCCGCTATCGGAAGTTTCATTGCCGGTTCCATCGCCACTCTATTGATTGCGATGATGAGTCCCGTATTGGCCGAAGTTGCTCTTTACTTTGGGGCAACGGAATACTTCAGCCTTATGCTTTTGGGCCTTGTCGGTGCCGTTGTTTTAGCTAATGGCGACATTTTAAAAACCGTTGCCATGGTGGTTTTAGGTCTCATCTTAGGTCTGGTGGGGACCGACATCAATTCCGGCAGTCTTCGCTTTACATTCGAGACGCTTACTCTTCAAGACGGCATTGACTTTGTGGTGATCTCCATGGGGATTTACGGTGTGGCCGAAATTCTTAAAAACCTTCAAGCAATGGTCGCCAACGACAAAATTGAGACTCATGAAGTGAAGTCCCCGTGGCCTCAATTAAAAGACATTAAAAACAGTATCGGCGCCATCCTTCGTGGCACGGGCTTAGGAAGCGTCCTTGGCCTATTGCCGGGCGGTGGTGCGCTTTTATCTTCCTTTGCTTCTTACACGCTAGAGAAGCGTCTCAAACTCGAAAAAGACGAAACCCCCGTGGGTCAAGGCAATATTCGAGCTGTCGCTGGCCCCGAGTCTGCCAACAATGCCGGTGCACAAACGAGCTTCATCCCGATGCTCACGTTGGGCGTTCCTTCCAATGCCGTAATGGCGTTAATGATGGGGGCGTTGATTATTCATAACATTACGCCCGGCCCCCAAGTCATCACCACCAATCCCACACTTTTCTGGGGCTTGATCGTTTCGATGTGGGTGGGAAACTTCTTCCTTGTGATTTTGAATTTACCCTTAGTGGGCCTTTGGGTTCAAATTCTTCGCATCCCCTATCGCTGGCTCTATCCTGCGATTCTCGCCATTTGTGTGATTGGTGTGTATTCGGTGAATTTCAACATCTATGACATCGTTCTCATGGCTGCCTTTGCGGGCTTGGGCTACGCCTTTTATCAGTTGCGATTTGAGCCAGCTCCACTCATCTTAGGCTTTGTGTTGGGCCCCTTAATGGAAGAAAATCTTCGTCGTGCGCTGCTTCTTTCTCGAGGTGATCCGAGCGTGTTCTTTACGAGCCCAATTTCTGCCACTCTTTTAGCATTAGCAGCCCTTTTACTGATTTCGACGACGGTTCCTCGCATCAAATCCGCTCGAGAAGAAGCGTTCGTAGAAGACTAGTCCAATGGGGAAAAAAATTTTCTCGCCACTCTCTTGACACTAGGCGATTAATGCTTCATAATAGCGATCTTCGACAGGCACATAGCTCAGTTGGTTAGAGCATCACCTTGACATGGTGGGGGTCGTTGGTTCGAATCCAATTGTGCCTACCAGAATTCTTGAGAAAAGGAAGTTTATCTTCCTTTTTTCTAACTCTAGAGTTGAAAACTTTAGGAATTTTGGTCATAATGTCGTTTCCCATAGGCACATAGCTCAGTTGGTTAGAGCATCACCTTGACATGGTGGGGGTCGTTGGTTCGAATCCAATTGTGCCTACCAGAATTCTAAAAAGAGTTTGCAAACGCAAACTCTTTTTTCATTTCTAGCTCTGCAACAGGACAGTAAAAAAGAGACCGTTTTTAAGCGATCTCTTTTTTTGTTTTCTAGTCAAACAAAACCACGGGTTCCGGTTCTAAGTGCACGCCAAACTGTGCAAAGACGCCACGTTCGATGCGTTGACTGTATAACCACAGCTCTTGCCCCGTTGCATCCCCATGATTCACCAACACCAAAGCTTGTTTTTCGTAGGTGCCGGCATCGCCTTCACGTTTGCCACGGAAACCCGCTTGATCAATTAACCAACCGGCAGCGAGCTTTTCCATGCCATTGCCCATCGGGTAGTGAACAATGCTCGGGAATTCATCTAAGAGTTTGGAAAAGACCTCACGCGTGACCATCGGATTTTTAAAGAAAGACCCTGCACTTCCCAAGTCTTTCGGATCCGGAAGGCGCTTAGAGCGGATATCCACCACCGCATCAAAGATTTCAAACGCCGTCGGCGTCATGCCTTCAAAACGTTTGGCCAACTCCTTATAGCTTAAGTTCGGTTGCCATTCTTTAGGCAACGCAAAGGTGACGGATAAGACAATCCAATCCTTGGCTTTATGCGTCTTAAAAACGCTATGACGATAACTGAAGTCACATTCGTCGTGCTTTAACGTCATGGTTTCGTCCGTTGCCGGATCGTAAACCAATACTTCTTTTACAAACTGAGAGACTTCGCTGCCGTAAGCACCGATATTTTGCACAACACTTGCGCCGACACTACTCGGAATCAACGCTAAATTTTCAAGACCGGACCAACCTTGAGTAATGGTTTTGCGTACGGTTTCATGCCAATTTTCACCAGCGCCCACTTCAATAAAGGTGTGCGTAGCGGATTCACCCACCACTTCAAATCCTTTAATCGCCATTTTGATAACAACACGGTTAAGCATGCGCGTTGCAATCAACAAGTTCGCACCTTCGCCCAAAATAAAAATAGGGAGATTTTCGGCTTTAGCAAAGGCAATGGCATTTTTTAAGGATTCAACATCCTCTGCTGTTGTCATGAAGCGCGCCGTTGCCTCAACCCCCATCGTATTAAAGGGCTTTAAATTCACATTACTTTGCATGAAGTAACCTTTCTTGAATACGTTCGATGACGCTTAATTCATCCAATCGATTGTCCTGCATTAACTCTTCAAGCGTCCCTTGACCCACAAAGTGATCTCCGATACCTAACAGCAGCGTTTCACAAGACAAACCCGCTTCGCTGATGACTTCAAGCACAGCGCTACCGGCACCGCCCATCACCACACCGTCTTCGGCGGTAACAATCAAGTCATGGGTTTTGGCAATTTCAATCACCAAGTCTTTATCCAACGGTTTAACAAAACGCATATCGACTAACGTTGCATCAAGCTTTTCAGCAACGCGTCGCATCCGTTCAACCATTAAACCAAAGCCTAAAATGGCAATACGTTGACGGTCAACGGAACACTCACGAAGAACCTTAGCCTTACCCACTTCAAGGGTTTCTAAGGTGTCCTCTTGAGCCACTCCCGGCCCCTTGCCTCGCGGATAGCGAACCGCCACTGGCGTTTCCATCCGATAAGCCGTCGTTAACATTTTGCGGCATTCATCTTCGTTAGAAGGTGTCATCACCGTCATGTTCGGAATGCTTCGCAAGAACGCAATATCAAACATCCCTTGGTGCGTTTCACCGTCTGCACCCACTAAACCGCCTCGGTCAATGGCAAACATCACTGGAAGCTTTTGAATGGCAACGTCGTGCAAAATTTGATCGTACGCACGTTGAGCAAAGGACGAATAGATCGCCACCACGGGCTTAATACCATTTGTCGCAAGCCCTGCCGCATAAGTCACAGCATGTTGTTCGGCAATAGCGACATCACGGTAGCGCGTCGGGAAACGCTTTTCAAATTCGACAAGACCGGAACCCTCACGCATAGCAGGCGTAATGGCATAAAGTTTCGGATCGCTTTCGGCCATATCACAGACCCACTTTGAGAAAACTTCCGTGTAGGTCGGGTGTTGTGCGTCAGGAGCCTTTTCAATAATGCCTTCATCCGGATCAAAAGGTCCCACACCGTGATAGAGCGTCGGGTTGTCTTCGGCCAGCTTGTAGCCTTTGCCCTTTTTGGTGGAGATATGCAAAACCATGGGGCCCTGGAGTTGCTTAATGTTTTGCAACACCGTCACCAACGTCTCAATGTCATGACCGTCTACGGGGCCATAGTAATTCAAGTCGTAAGCCGAAAAAAGCGTTGAATGAGGAGCGACAAAATTAACCGTGCGTTGCTCCATGCTCTTAAAGAGATTCCAAAGCTTCGGAACGGGCTTTAGGGCGCGCTTAGAGAAGTCTCTCGCATGAGAGAAAGTCGAACCCGATACAAGCTTTGCCAAATGATGATTTAAGGCGCCGACAGACGGCGAAATGGAACAGTCGTTGTCGTTCACAATGATAAGTAAACGCAACCCGTCTTTATAGGTACCGGCATCGTTTAATGCTTCAATGGCCATACCGCCCGTTAAAGCACCGTCACCGATCACAGCGATGTGCCAAGACTCTTTATCACCATTGAGCTGGGCAGCCACGGCCATGCCGAGCGCAGCCGAAATGGATGTTGAGCTATGAGCCGTGCCAAAAGCATCGTGCTCACTTTCGCAACGCTTGGGGAAGCCCGAAAGGCCCTTAAATTGACGCAAGGTATCAAAACGATCTTTTCGACCCGTAAGCATTTTGTGCGCATAGGCTTGATGGCCCACGTCAAAAATGATTTTGTCTTTGGGCGAATCGAAAACATAATGCAGCGCCACGGTTAAATCCACGGCACCTAAAGAACTTGCTAAGTGCCCACCCGTTTTAGAAACGGTCTCAACCATCTTGTCTCGCAAGCCTTGTGCGACCGTCGGCAACATCTCAGGAATCAGACGCTTGAGGTCTTCGGGTGAATTGATCTTATCCAATAATCCCATACGATCCCCCTAGTGATCTCGATTCATGATGTATTGGGCAATCTCACGCAAACGAAGCGTTTTACCGGTCATACCCGGTAATGCATCAATAGCATCCAACGCATCAAGCGCATCTTTTAATTGGGCTTGAGCCATTTCGCGAGCCTTGTCCACGCCCAATAAAGAAACGTAGGTGGGCTTATCGTTAGCAGCATCTTTACCGGCCGTTTTACCCAAAACTTTCGTATCGGCCGTGACATCCAAAACATCATCAATCACTTGGAATGCCAAACCAATCGCCGTAGAGTACGCCGTAATCAATCCAATCAATTGCGGTTGCGGTAACGCTTGACCGCCATAAAGGCCCATCAATGCAGAAGCTCGAATCATGGCGCCCGTCTTCATGCGATGCATTAAGGTAAGCGTATCCAAATCAAGCTTGGAGTTAACCGACAGCAAGTCCACTGCTTGACCGCCGCACATACCGGCCGGACCCGCAGCGGTCGCTAAAAGTTGAACCAATACTTTGATTTGTTCAGCTGGCACCGCTACTTGAGTCAGTTCAAAGAATGCTTGAGCCTGAAGCGCATCACCCGCTAACATCCCCATTGCTTCGCCATACTTGCGATGCGTTGTGAGTTTGCCACGACGCCACATGTCGTTATCCATGCAGGGCATATCATCATGCACCAAGGAGTAACTGTGAATGTATTCAACGGCCAAAGCGATGTGATCCAAGGCTTTTTGATCAGCGCCCACTAATTCACCGGTTGCATAGACCAACAATGGGCGAATACGTTTGCCACCATCTAAAACCGCATAACGCACGGCTTCATTCAGTTTCCAAGGAAGACGGTTTTCGGGAGGCAAGGCGGACATGGCGCAAAACTCAAAGTGCTCTGCGCGCTCTTTGCTCCACTCTTTAAAGGACATCAAAACGGCACCTCTTCATCGAATCGGTCATCAGCTTCTAACGCACTCAATTGACCATCGTCATCGAGCTTTTGAACAACGGTTTCTGCTTTACTCAGAAGCGTTTCGCAATGCTTTGACAATTCTTTACCGCGTGTATAGGCCACAACGCTTTCTTGAAGCGTCAACTCACTATTGCGCATCTTTTCAACAATCGCATCCATCTCTGCAAGCGCTTGTTCAAACGTCAATTCACTGACCGGTCTCATTTCACTCATTGCGAGCTCCCGAAAATCTATGTTTAACTAAACTATTTTAATGGAATTGCCTAATGTTTTCAGAAGAAACAAGGGGGCTCTTTATGTACTTTTCTCTCTCCTTTTTAATTGAATCTGCAAAGACTGAGCGTTAAGATACGACATTAACTTTTGAAATTAAAAAAATGAAATCTTTGTGGATGCTTTCTGCCTCATTTTTCTTTTCTTTGATGGCAGTCTTTGTAAAAATGGGGGCCTCTGACTTTGGCTCTCTTGAATTAATCTTTTACCGCTCCATTGCCGGTGTGGCCCTTTTGTACACCTTCATTCGCATGAAGGGTTTTACGATTAAGACGCCTTATCTTTGGGGGCACTTCAAGCGTAGTTTCGTGGGCACGGTTGCCATGTCGATTTGGTTTGTCTCGTTGACCATGCTTCCGATCGGCACCTCAATGACTTTGAACTACACCTCGCCCTTATTCATGGCGCTCTTTGTCTTTATCATGTCCCTTTATCGCAAAGAGCCCATTCAATGGGGATTGATGGGAACCATCGCCTTGGGCTTTATCGGCGTCACCCTTGTTTTCCAACCCTCTTTGGGCGCCGGTCAAGAATTTGGTGCACTTTTAGCACTAACGTCAGGCTTTTTAGGAAGCATCGCTTATTGGCAAATTAAAGAGTTGGGCCAACTTAACGAACCCTCTTGGCGTATCGTCTTTTACTTCACGGTTTTTGGAACACTTTACGGTTTATTGGGCTGCTTACTTTTCGAAGGAGGCCTTTCCCCAATCAACGCCGACAATATTTGGTATTTGATTGGTATGGCCGTCTGCGCCACTTTGGCCCAATGCTCCCTTACGCTTGCCTTCGGTCAAGGCAATGTGTTGTTGTCGTCTTGTTTGCAATTCTCCGCCATTGTGATTGCTGAACTCATGGGTGTGATCTTCTTTAGCGATCCGATCAGCTTCATGACCTTCATGGGGATTTTGGTCATTATGGTCGCAGGCGTTGCCGCTTCAATGCTCACGCGCAAAGCCAGCAAAAAATAGAAGAGTTTTTTGCGAGTTGTTAGCGAAATGTATTTGCAAAAACAATTTAACCCATTGTTTTTATTGAAAGTACACTTAAAAAGATGTTAACACCCCCCTTGTTCTGAAACATTTGGTTTCCTCCGTATGCATTTATTCACTGCATTTCAGAAAGGAAAGCTCTAAAGTTAGAAGCGTGAGAGACAAGCATAGCTGGTCCTCCGGAACAAGAGAAGAGAGAGTTAGGGCTAGGACGCAAATCCTGGCCCTTTTTTTTACGAGTTTTAAGGACGCCAGCAACGAGTTTGAAACACTTCGTGACGAACGGCCATGGAGCTAGTCAAAATTCGTTAGCATAGCGATATCAACTATCTCATTAACCCACTCATTAAGGTTTTACCATGAAAAAATCTTGCGTTGTTTTATTAGGAATCGCAGCAATGGCATTAACGGCTTGTGGAGAAAAGGGCCCTGAAGGTAAGGGCGTATCGAAATTAGAAGGCACGTCTTGGCAATTGGTCATGGACCAAAAAGACAAGAAGGCTGAAGACTGTGAAAATTTGACGCCCAATATGGACTTTTTGGCTGATAATAAGGTCGCCGGTAGCTTAGGTTGCAACCTCTTTAATACGGCTTACAAGGTCGATGGCAAGAAGTTCACGTTTGAATTAGCCGCAACGACGCGTCGCATGTGTGACCCCGAAACCATGAAGGTTGAAAACCGTTTGAGCAAAATGTTGGGTGAAACGCGTTACGCTACGCAAGATGAAAAGAGCTTGAAGTTCTGGAACGAAAAGGGCGAATTGTTAGCCGAATACGAACCGGAAGTCCCGGGCGCTTGCGAGTAAAACAAAACTAGATCTCCACGAAAAAGTCCCCTGGTTTGGGGACTTTTCCATTTCTATTGAACTGGATTAGTGGGCACTTTCCCAACTCTCACCACTGCCCACTTCTGCTAAAAGGGGCACGGCTAAAGAAGCCACTTCTTGCATAAGTTTCGGCAACTCGGTTTTGACTACTTCAAGCTCTTCTTGGGGCACTTCAAGCACCAATTCATCGTGCACCTGAAGAACCAACAAGCTCTTTAAGTCCTTGTCTTCGAGCCACTTTTGAACCGCAATCATGGCCTTTTTAATGAGATCTGCCGCCGTGCCTTGCATCGGAGCGTTAATAGCGGCACGCTCAGCACCGGCTCTCACCGGAGCTTTCGAGCTTTGAATATCCGGCAACCACAAACGACGACCGAAGGCCGTTTCAACAAAACCTTGTTGATGCGCCAATTCGCGCGTTTGTTCCATGTAGGTCTTCACACCTGGGTAGCGCGAGAAGTAGCGATCGATGTAATTTCGTGCAGCAGACGGTTCAATTCCTAAGTTTTGAGCCAAACCAAAAGCACTCATCCCGTAGATCAAACCAAAGTTAATCACCTTAGCCGTTCGGCGTTGATCCGACGTCACCGCTTCTAACGGCACGCCAAAGACTTCCGCAGCGGTCGCACGGTGAATATCCAAATTCTTATGGAAGGCATCCAAAAGGCCCTTGTCTTGCGACAAATGTGCCATGATGCGAAGTTCGATTTGTGAGTAGTCCGCCGAAACGATGACTTTACCGTGATCGGCCACAAAGGCTTCTCGCACGCGACGCCCCTCTTCGGTTCGAACCGGAATATTTTGTAAGTTCGGATCGCTCGATGCTAAGCGCCCCGTCACAGCCGTTGTCTGACCAAAGGTTGTATGCACACGGCCCGTCGTCGGCAATACCATCAAGGGAAGCTTATCCGTGTACGTGCTCTTTAGTTTGGATAAACGACGGAACTCCAAAATGATCTTCGGTAACGGGAAATCCAGGGCTAACTGCGTGAGCACATCTTCATTGGTGCTATAACCACCCGTTGCCGTCTTTTTCGTCTTGGGCGGTACAGGAAGCTCTAACACTTCAAATAAAACGTGAGAGAGCTGTTTTGGGCTTGCCACGTTAAACTTTTGCCCTGCCATCTCGTAGCACTTTTCTTCCAAGCGAACAATTTGGTCGCCCAACGCATCGCTTTGCGCTCCCAATTGCATGGAGTCAATCAACACGCCGTTACGTTCCATGATGAAAAGAACGTTTTGCGTGGGCAATTCCACCGTTTCATAAATGGTCTTTAAGCCTTCATCGCCTTGGATGCGAGGCAACATCGCCTGCATGAGTTCACGCGCCACTTGAGCGCGTTGGCAAGCGTATTGTGCGGCTAAATCAATTGCAACGGCATTGCTACTGAGCGCTTTAGCTCCTTTACCCTTTACATCTTCTTCGGTCATGATGTCGGTCTTAAGCCACCGCATGGCCAAGTTTCCGATCTCATGCTTCATGTGTGCTTCGATGACATAACTCATCAACGTCACGTCGTGCGTTGATGCATGAAGATCAAGCTTTTCATTTGCCAACACGTGGCGGACAAACTTGCCTTCAGAAGTCACCTTGGAAGCATCAGAAGCTAACCATGCACCTAAATACGTACGAACGCTCTCAATCGAAGCGTTTTCACCGGTGAGATGCTTAATCGGCACATAGACATTGCGTTGACCCAAGGAAAATGCCAAGCCCGTCAAAGGTGCTCGCATACCTTCTGTGCCATCACTCATGACGCTCACGCCCACCACATCTGTCGCCGATTCAAGATCCTTAGAGAAGGCCTTTAAATCATTGTCCGTGGTAATGATCTGCGCTTCTTGCGTTTGTGCCTGAGAAGTTTGTGTAGCATCTTCGACAGGGATGCTTGCAAAGAGGTCTAACGTTGCGTCACCGGCGACACTGACTTTTTCAGCTTTTTTGCGCTCTTCCTTTTGAACACTCTTGCGCTTACTTTGTTGCATCTCCCAACGATCATAAAAGCCTGTTAAAAAGGCATCATCAGGGTCTTTAAACGCGAGTTCTGTCAAACCTTGCGGTAAGTGTTCAGACAAATCCGCATCGGTTTTAATCGTGACCAAGTCGCGTGCCGTCGGCAAAAAGTTCATCCCTTCGCGAAGGTATTCACCGGCCTTGCCCTTAACCTCGTCAGCTCGGGCCATTAGGGCATCCAAATCACCGAATTCATTAATCCATTTAGCAGCCGTCTTCGGACCACACTTGTAAATCCCCGGTACGTTATCAACGGCGTCCCCCATCAAAGAGAGGTAGTCCACAATGCGTTCCGGCCCCACGCCAAACTTTTCCTTAACGCCTTCGGGGTCAAGCACTTGGCGCGTCATCGTATTAACGACCACAATGTCTTCGGTCACCAATTGACTCATGTCCTTGTCACCGGTGGCAATGAAGACCTTCATGCCTTGGGCTTTGGCTTGACGCGCCAACGTCCCAATCACGTCATCGGCTTCAATGCCGGGCACTTGTAAGAAGGGCCAGCCTTGAGCCTTCACCATCTCAAAAATCGGTTCGACTTGAGAGGCTAAATCCTCAGGCATCGGCGGACGATTGGCTTTATATTCTGTGTAGATCGTATTGCGAAATGTGGGACCGTGAGCATCAAACACACAAGCAGCCAAATCCGGTTTCACCATGTTTTTAATCATCTGCAACATGTTGGCAAAACCCTTGATGGCACCGGTGGGCTCACCCTGACTCGTTCTTAAATCAGGCAACCCGTGATACGCACGATACAAGTAATTGGAACCGTCAATTAACAAAAGCGTTGACATAATTATTCTCTGAGAAAAATACCCCAATACCTTACCAAAAAATCACTGCGATTAATGGCAAATCACACGCTCTTAAACAATTTTTTTAGTTCGACAGCGCAAAAATTTAAAGGCAACCCAGAATTAACTGAATTGCCTTTAAGACTAAGGATTCAAGGGGGCTTGAATCCTTTTCGTGTTTTTCGCTAATTAGTCGCGACGAGCCTTACGAGCCTTTTCTGCAGCGCGTTGAGCTTGGGCCTTTTCATCCAAGTGTTGGAGGTAGGCTTCATCGATATCGCCCGTCACATAGTAGCCGTCAAAGCAAGAGCTTTCGAAGTGCTTGATGTTCGGGTTCATATCACGCAAAGCGGCATCCAAGTCTTCCAAGCGTTGGTAAACCACGGCATCGGCTTCCAAGAGCTTAGCGACTTCTTCAGCGCTCTTACCGTCACCGCAAATCAATTCGCTGCGCGTCGGCATATCGATACCGTAGACGTTCGGGAAGCAAACACGCGGAGCGCCACTGGCGATAAACACCTTCTTGGCACCGGCTTGACGCGTCATGCGGACAATTTCCAACATGGTCGTACCACGAACGATGGAGTCGTCAACCAACAACACGTTCTTGCCTTCAAATTCCACCGGCATGGCGTTGAGCTTTTGACGAACCGTCTTCTTACGCGTAGCTTGACCCGGCATAATGAACGTACGGCCCACGTAACGGTTCTTAATGAAGCCTTCACGATACGGGAGGTTTAACTTTTGGGCCAATTGTTGGGCAGCCGGACGGGAGCTATCAGGAATCGGCATCACAACGTCGATTTCTTCCAACGGGATCTTACGAGCCACTTCATCGGCCAAGTACTCACCCAAGCGCAAACGAGCACCGTAAATAGAGATGCCATCCATGACGCTGTCGGGACGAGCCAAGTAAACGTATTCGAAAGCGCACGTCATCAATTCAGGATTTTCTGCGCATTGTTCCGTGAACATATTGCCTTGCAAGTCAAGCCAAATGGCTTCACCCGGAGCGACGTCACGTTCGAGCTTAAATTCTTGAGAATCCAAAACGCAGGATTCAGAGGCAAACATGATGTCCGTGCCGTATTCTTCTTCCTTCGTACCGTAGCACAAGGGACGAATACCGTACGGGTCACGGAAAGCCACCATGCCCTTGCCGGCAATCATTGCCACGCAAGCGTAAGAGCCCTTCACACGCTTGTGAACACCACGAACAGCGTTGAAAATCACTTCCGGCGTCACCTTGGCATTGACCGTTAAGCGGGCCAATTCGTCAGCAAACACCGTCAACAAAACTTCAGAGTCGCTACCTGTGTTGATATGGCGGCGATTGGAATCATAGAGTTCTTGCTTGAGCGTTTCGGCATTGGTGAGGTTACCGTTATGCACAAACATGATGCCGTAGGGGGCACTCACATAGAAAGGTTGCGTTTCTTCGTTGCTGTCGGTCGAACCTTGCGTCGGATAGCGTACTTGGCCAATACCGATCGTACCCGTCAAGTCATACATGTTGCGCGTTCTGAAAATATCACGAACCAAGCCCATGCCTTTGAATTGATGGAAGGTTAAACCGTCGAGCGTTGCAATACCTGCAGCGTCTTGGCCACGATGTTGCAAAAGCAACAAAGAATCGTAAATACGTTGTTGGACAGGTGCCTTAGAGTACAAGCCTACAATCCCACACATGATGTTCCACCTCTAGAGGAAAAAATTTAAAAATTCTTTACTTTCGCAAGTTTGCAATGGCTTCGGGCAAAAACGGCATGATCATATCAATGCCATTTTCCGCCAAAGGAATGCAAACAGAATGACGCCACATTTGCGTTGACGGGGCGCTCGTCATCCCTGCTAAAAAGACAGCAGCACACACAAACACCACCCCGCGCAATAAACCAAAGACGCTACCTAAAATACGGTCTTCAGCACTGATGTTGGCCACTTCCAACATCTTTCTTAAAAGAGTTCCTAATAAGCCCACGGCAAATACGCACATGACAGCAATAATAATGGCTGCCAAAATGGTCTTCACAGCCGGTCCCAAACTGTCTAACGGGATTTTTGCGGCCAAATCAGGCGACCATTTAAGGGCAAAAACGATACCGACAACCCAGCCCACAATCGAGAGGATTTCACGAATCACACCTCGTGCAACCCCTACAATCGTTGAAAGGCCCAACACGATCACAATGGCCCAATCCAATTCAGTCATTTGTTATTTCCTTTGTTGAGCGGCACGGTCTTTAGCAATTTGCTCGGCAATAAAATCGTTCTTTTGACGCACGGATTTTAATGCATCAGCAAGCGGATCTGCTGAGGAATTTGCCTTATTTTTTGTCGATTGTTTGGGAGATTTTGTAACAACCGGTGCAGCTTTTTGAGGTTGTGCCACTGCGGACTTCTTTTCTGGAGCGGGCTTGGGCTTACTTACCGATTGATTTACTTTAGGTTTTTGTGCAGTCGGTGCCCTTGCCGTTTCAGCAGCAGCTTGTTTACTCACCGTTTTTAAAGTCGGTTGAGTGGATAATTTTTGAACTTGACCACCGGCTCGCTTTTCGGTTTGAACCGGCATATGCTGTACTTTCTGTGCATCCAAGTATTGGGAGATCTTATCGGCCTGAACTCGCGTTGCAAAGGGGCCTAAACGAACACGCCAAATCGTAGCCGACTTCTTTTGAACCTTCACAGAATATACGGGGACATTGGCGGCTTGATAGCGAGCCATTTCTCGCATGGCTCCGGGTTCACTGCTCGTTGCCAACACTTGAATAAAGAAATAGCTATCAGAGGTCACGGGTGCCGTCTGTTCTTCTTTTTTAGTTTCAACCGTGTTTTGCGACGTTTGTTTGGGTTCAATGGCTGGCTTATTGTCATCGACCACATTGGGCTGAGAGAGATCTTTGAGAGCAACTTGATCAGCCGGTTGATTTGAAGTATCTGCACTATTGACCGGAAACTCCAAACGACCAAACGGATTGCCAGGGATGGCCGGCAAACGGGTCTTAGCTTGTTGAGTCGTTTGAACATTGGGCTCGGAAAACAGCATCGGCAACGCAATCAAAAGCGTTGAGATAATAATTCCCCCTCCGATCAAACGATGACGAAGCTTCGTCTTTTGAATCATGAGCTTTGTCTCATGATCCTGCGAGACCAACTTCTGCGTTTGGGTCGGATCAGCTACCCTATACTCGGGCAAAGACTGAGGGTTTTTATCTTCCATGGGCCTTAATGCACAAAATGATTAAGCGTTGCGGTAACGGTAACAAAAGAACCAAAGACAATAATTTTATCTTTTAAATCAGCCTCTTGTTGAGCAGCCACCAACGCCATCTCAATAGTTTCAAACTCTTTGATTTTACCGTCTTTTACACCGGCTTCCAACATTGTCTTTTTCAACAATTCGCAACTGGCACCACGAGGAGGCGGCAAAGAGGCAATGTACCATTGGTCAATTTGGTCTTGCATTAAAGCAATAACTTCACGCATGTCCTTATCGGCCAACATACCAAAAACTGCCAACGTTTTACCGCCCTTGGGCAGTTGCGCAACATTTTTGGCCAACACAACAGCGGCATGCGGATTGTGACCGACGTCCAAATACGTCAACGGTTCATCGGCGACTTTTTGAAAGCGCGCCGTGATTTTCACTTCACGTAACCCTTGAGCAATTTGGCTCTCAGTCACGGGCAACAGATCAAGCAACTCAGAGACGACTTGCAAAACGCCGGCTGCATTATCAATTTGATTGACACCTTCTAGAGCCGGCAACGGCAACGTCCAGTTGACCTTGGCATTTTTAAAGGTCATCGCACCATCGGCGACCGTGACATCAAAGTCTTTGGTTCGGGTCGTTAGCTTTGCACCCATAGTGAGTGCCACTTCAAAAAGCTTTAAGGGCGGATTGGGATCGGCGCAAACGGCAGGTTTACCTGCGCGATAAATATGTGCTTTTTCCCAACCGATACTGTCTCGAGTATTGCCTAAGAAAGCCTCATGATCAACACCAATCGTTGTCACAATGGATGCCGTCGGTTCCAACGCATTGATTGCATCTAAACGACCGCCGAGGCCGATTTCCAAAATCACCACATCGGGCTGAGCTTTTTGGAAAGCCAACAAAATGGCCAACGCTGTAAACTCAAAATACGTTAAGCCCAGTCCTTCACGCTTGGTATCCACTTCTTTAAATGCGTCAACCAAAGCATCATCTTCGAGCTCTGCGCCGTTAATGCGACCTCGTTCATTAAAACGAAGCATATGAGGCGACGTATGCACAGCCGTCGTCAAACCCGCCGCACGATAAATCGACTCCAACATCGCACAGGTGCTGCCCTTGCCGTTGGTGCCACCGACCAAAATAACCGGACAATCAAAACGAATGTTTAAAACATCGAGCATTCGTTTCATGCGACCCAATCCCAATTCAATCACAGTCTCGGGATGTTGGCTTTCGACAAAACTTAACCAATCTTGCAACGTTTGTTTTTGGCTCATTTTCTTCTTTCAAGCAAAATCGACCACACCCTATAAGCATGGTCGATTGGCGATAGATTCAAGGCAAATTACTCGGCGTTTGTGTAACGCTTTTTCATCAACAATGCAATCAATTCGGCAATGTTGGCACGCATTTCTCGGCGATCAACAATCATGTCAATGGCGCCCTTTTCCAAAAGAAATTCGGAGCGTTGGAATCCTTCGGGCAACTTTTCACGAACCGTTTGTTCGATCACACGGGGACCGGCAAAACCAACCAATGCCTTGGGCTCAGCAATCACGATGTCGCCCATAAAAGCAAAGCTTGCGGACACACCGCCCATCGTGGGATCGGTAAGAACCGAGATAAAGGGAAGATTTTCCTTGGCCAAACCGGCCACGGCCGCGGTCGTTTTTGCCATTTGCATCAAGGACAAAAGACCTTCTTGCATACGGGCGCCACCGGAAGCAGCAAAGCAAATAAAGGGACACTTCAAGCGCGTGGCTTCAGCCACACCGCGAACAAAACGCTCACCCACAGCAGAACCCATGGAACCGGCCATGAAATTGAAGTCAAAAGCGGCAACAACCACAGGCAAACCACGCAACGTCCCGTACTTCACAACCAATGCTTCCGTTTCCTTCGTCTTATCAATGGCTTGTTGGTGACGTTCAGTATAGGGTTTACTGTCGACAAAGTTCAACGGGTCAACGGCTCGAACTTCTTGTGCCAAATCAACTTGGTTTTTCGGATCAAGGAAATTTTCAACACGAACACGAGCACCGATACGCATATGATGACCGCACTTCGGACACACCATCAAAGAGTCGCGCAACTCTTCTGTGTAGAGAACTTGCTCGCAACTCGGACACTTCGTCCATAACCCTTCAGGAATCGTGCTGTCTTTTTTCTTTTCAGTTCGTTGATTTTCGCGCTTATTAATACGAGGCAACAAACGATCAATCCAACTCATTATCTTTCCTTTTCAATGGGCGCTAAGGCCTTTAAAACTTATCCATTATACCAACGGGATAGTCCCAAATTGTGGGACTGTAGAGCGGAATTTCATACTCTTTGGGATAGCGAACACCCACAAGATAAAGACCGCCCGCGGCAAAGGTGGGAGCTGCAATCGTGCGATCTCGAGCTTCAAGCACCTCTTTAAACCAATCGACGCTTTCGCGCCCGGTGCCTACGTAGACGAGACTACCCACAATATTGCGAACCATGTGATGCAAAAAGGCATTGGCCCGTAATCGAATCCCGATCATTCGACCCACGCGTTCAATACGTACCTCATGCATGACACGCACGGGACTCTTGGCTTGACATTCTGCGGCTCTGAAACTCGAAAAGTCATGTTCACCAATCAAGTAATCCGCTGCCGTTTGCATTAACTTTTCATCAAGCGGTCGAAATTGCCAACCGACTTTTCCTTCCATCAGCGGACTGCGAATTGGCGCATTCAAAATCCAATACTCGTAAATGCGCTCCGTCGCACTAAAGCGAGAGGAAAAATCATCGGGAACCCAACGTGCCCACTTAACGGCAACCGTTGGTGGCAAGAACGTATTAACACCTCTCACCCACGCTGTTAACGGCCGATCCACAGGGGGCTCAAAATCCACAATTTGATGCGTTGCATGAACGCCCGTGTCGGTTCGCCCGGCACAGATCGTCGAAATCGGAGAAACGGCAAAGCGGCTTAACGCCGCTTCCAGTGTGGTCTGTACGGTTGGCACTTGCGGTTGAGTTTGCCAACCGCAAAATGCTTCACCGTTATATTCAATGCCTAAAGCAACACGCATTGTTGTTACTTACGAACTTGCTTCATCAAAACTTCAGCAACAGCCTTTTCTTCAGGCGTACCGTTTTTGATCACTTGTTGCAAGAGCTCAAAAGCCTCTCTCGTAGCTTCGATAGCAATAAAAGAGCGAGCCATGTCTAAAGAATCTTTCATGCTTTGACCGACCGCTGCAGGAGCGTTTTGACCCGAAGCAGGCTTAGCCTCTTCAACTTCAGCGTCGCCTACCAAGTCAAAGATATTGGAAGTATCTTTCGGGCGTTCCGTGTTCACTGACGCTTGTACGGGTTCAATCACTTCAACCGGCTTTACCTCTTCACGATGAACTGCCGTTTGCGGCGTCACTTCTTCAAGGGTTTGTCCCTTAAACTCTTGAGCCATCGGTTGTTGCACGGGTTCACTTACGGGTTGATGCACCGTTTGAGCCGTCGGTTGTTGTGCTGCAGCGGCAGGTTCTTGGCGAACTTGCGGCGTCTTCTTTTCCAAGAAAGACTTAAAGCTATTTAAATTGACTCGACCGCCTTTTTTGGTATTCCAGTAAAGGAAACCGGCACCACCGAGGAGAGCCAAAATCAAAAGATACCAACCCCAACTCGTCGACTCTTCTTGAACCACTTCCTCTTCTTCGGTCATGATTTCTAAGGTCGGTGCCGGATCAGCCGGTTTCACTTCTTCGGCCGGCGGCAATTGCGTCAAAGGTTCTTGCGGCAACGTCGTTTCTGCTGCAGGCGTCTTAGGATCTGTAAAATGCGGCGTTTCGACAACCGGAATATCACTCTTTACCTCCGGTTGAGCCTTGGGTTCAGGTTGCACTTCAGGTTTGACTTCTTCAACCGGAGCGACTGCGGGTTGTTCAACCTTCGGTTGCGGTTTTACGGCAGGCTTCTTCGGTTGGGTTTTGGCAACCGGTTGTGCGATGGGTTGAGGACGACTTGCTACCTCTTCAATGGTCAAACCTTTTTGCACAATCTCTTGAGCAGCTTTGCGATCAATCGACATCACCAAGTCTTTGCTCGGAGCGCTCAATTGTGCCCCGGCCTTCAATTGGCGAACATTACCAGCAGGGAAGGCTTGCGGATTGTGAACGGCCAAAGCAACCAACACTTGGTTGACGCTCGCTTGCGGGTAAAGCTTTTGATAAAGCACACCCAAAGACCAAGGCGTATAGCCATGCTCAATCACAATCGGACGGCTTAAGTCATAGTTTTGAGCTTGCATACGCTCCAAAGGCGTTTGGGTAGAGGCCACCTTCTTCACGGGTGCCGCTTGGGCAGGCTTAACCGGCTCTGCTTGCTTGATAATCGCTGCCACAGAAGGTTCCGGTTGAGCAACGGGCTCAGCCTTCATTTGAACGGCGACCGGCTCGACAGTGCCTGTAGCGCCTAAGTGAATGTTGTATTGACGAACCGTTTTTTGTCCGCCTTCATTTAATTCAACCAACAACGGGAAGGCGCGTTCTTGAGCGGGAGAATGAGCTGAAATTCTTAACGTCAACGGGTTTTTGTTAATCAACGCCAAAGACAAACCCTTAGCGCTTTCGGGCATCACCATCTTGTACTGACGATATACTTCTTCCGGTGCCAAACGTGCGGTCAGAGATGTGCCGTTCGGAGCAACATCATGAACTAAAAACGTGGCTTGAAAATTCTGATGAGCTTGGCTTTGAACGGTTAACTGACCGAGGTAAGCCGCTTCAGCAGAAACGGCAAAAGACAACATCAAGCTCAGGGCTAAGGCGGATTTTTGGAATTTTTTCATGTCGATGACGCCCAAGAAAAATTGGATACAATATCTTGACTATTTTAGAATTAATCTCCAATGATTTGGGAACTTTGCAACAGCTTTTTACAGCATAGCGTTGATTTTTTCACACACTTGACCGAAATCCCAATCTTTTGGATTGAAATTTGCGAGGATTTATCATGACCGTTGATCGAGAATGGCTCATTGCCACGTTAAGCGACACCTTAGAGTGTCTTCAAGATTGCATTGATCGACTTGAAGATGAACGCCACGATCCTGAAGACGTTTTGATGGAAGATGTGGCCAATGTTTACGCAAAACTCAACTACGCAGTCAATACCGCTGAGTTGGGGCCGTCCGCCATTGACGAAATGGATCACAACGAACTCATTGCATGGCCTGAAAAAATGCCTTTCGACCGTGATTAAGCTTAAAGGCCTCGAATTTGAGGCCTTTAAACTTTTCAGACTTCCATACCGGCACGACGTTGCCGTTCTTTGATGTGCTCGCTTGCCTTTTTCTGTTCTTTTCTCGTCAAAAGGCTTGCCAAAATACCCGTGACCACAATGATGATCATCCCAATGACTACTGGGATCGTAACGGGTTCGGCAAAGACAATTTCACCCATCACCGTTGAAAACAAAATCACTGTGTATTGAAGGGCGCCACTTAAAACAATATTGCCTCGCGAGAAAGCTCTCGTTAAGCAAAATTGTGCGCAGGTTGCCGTGATCGAAATTCCCAACAAATAGCACCACCCGGCCATCGAGGGCGCATGGAAACCACCCGTGATAAACGTCCCTACAAGACCCGTCACCATGCCGACCAAAACAAAGTAGAAAAGGATACGCAATTCAGGCTCTTTTTTGATGCCTAAACGCTTAACAAAAGAGACAGCAACAGAGGTACAAAAACCAGCTGAAAGCCCCACAAGGGCGGCTCCATATTCATGCGGTGCGATAGTGGGTGAGAGCATCGTGACCACGCCGCCAAACCCTAAAATAAGGGTTGAGAGAAGCTTCCAGTTAATTTGACCGTGCGTGCGAATTGCCGTGGCTATGGCGAAACACCCTAAGAAAAGGGGCGAGGTGTAATTAAGCGTCATTGCCAAGCCGATGTTTAAATGAGAAATGGAATAGATGCCGGCTAAAATCGCACCGGCGCCGACAATCGATCGAAGGCCGTGATCGAAGGGGTAACGCGTTGTAAACCCAATCCCCTTTCGATGCATCATCAATGAAAAGACAACCAATCCGAAAATTGATCGATAAAAGAGCACTTCAAAAGATGAAATGCCGTCAAGACCCGCTAACTTTACGAAAACCGCATAAAACGCGAAGAATAATGCGGAAACAACCATCCAAAGTGATTGCATACTTGGCTACTTTACCTTTTGGCGTAAGTGCTTCCTTATAAGCCTTTCGTCAACAACACAAACCCAGTATCCATTATAGACTTTTACCCGCATGGGAAAGGTTTCTCCATCTAATCGTTTGCCACCATTGCAAGAAACCCACATCAAATTCCGAATTCCTCCGGATAGACCAAAATTCCTTCTAATTGAGGCGCATCATCTCGCAATTTGATGACCATGAAATTGATATCAGGAAAGCCTTCGGGCACCTCAATACCAAAGGTGCTTGCTGGAACATAACCAAACTTCGGGTAATAGTGCTCACTACCCAACACAAAAGCGTAACCGTATCCCAAAGTCCTAGCGATTTCGTGCCCTCGTTTAACAAGCGCTTTGCCGATTCCTCTGCGTTGATAGGATGGTTTAACAGACAAAGGAGCCAACACCAACACGACTTCCTCTCCAACCTTTCCTTCGGTAAAAAGCACATGGCCCACAATCTCATCGTTTTCTTCGGCAACCAACGATAACTCGGCAACAAATGACCTTCCCTTTCGAAGATTTTCCACCAAATTATGCTCGGTACCATCACTGTGTTGGGCACCCAAAAACGCCTCTTGAATTAATTCAAAGACTGCCTTATGGTCGGATGTTTTTTCATTACGAATGATCATCAAAAACCTCAAAAAGAAAACGCTTGAAAGGACTTCAGAACAGTATAGCCGAGCTGAAATTACGGCTCTCATGATTTTGTTTTTGCGTTAACGCATACTTACTGTAAATATTCCTGTCAGGCCCTTTGGCTTCGTTATAATCAAAGCAGATAGACACATATTTTGAATCGGAAATGATTATGAAAAAAACACTTATCATTGCCTCTGCTTTAGGACTGGCTTTATGCCAATCGGTGTACGCTGCACCCAGCACCTCCCAAAGTGACTTAACACCCCCGCAACTGTCACAAAAAAGCTTGACGAGCAAAGACTCTCAAGGCCGTCAAGCCACGGGTTATGAACGTATGCAAGAAAAGGCAAAAACGTATGCAGAACCCAATCCGAATTTAGCGCCTACTAGTGAAGACTACGCAAAGGCCCGTAAGGATCGCGCTGCCGGTAAGTACACCAAACCGGAAAGCTCTCGCACGGAAATCGAAACGGTTCGCGACCAAAATAATCGCGTCACCGAATACGTGGTCACGCCGGGTTCCACCCATATTCCGTACTCCGTGGAAAACAAAGCCGATCGCCCGTCTCCTGTGGATGCCGGTCAACGCAAGGGCACGTTAGGTACGCCAAAATTTATTAACTTCGGGTTCTAATTCATGCAAGGACATATTGCTGCAGTTTCCTCGCCCATTCAATGGATTAAACGCGGGGCCTTCGCTTTACGCCAGGCCCCGTTTGGTTTGGCGAGCATTGTGATTTTTTACGTTTTCATGATGTCGGTTTTGACATCTCTGCCCTTCATCGGTTTGGTGATTGCGGCTCTTTTCATGCCCTTTGGCACGATGTTAGTCATTAACGCCACCAAAGACGCAGAAGAAAATCGTCAACCCACTTACCAAATTCTCGTTGCGCTCTTTAAAGAGCCCTCTCAACGCATGCGACTCTTCCGCGTGGGTCTCGTCTACGGGGGCTTTTTGGTAGCAGCCAATTTTGCCTATGCATTAACGGCCATGGATGAAATTGCGAAGTGGCAAATCCAAGACGGCCGTTTGGTATGGGACTCCGTTTTTGCCAACCTTCCCTACACGGCGATTGTGATCACGTTGGTGCTCTACACGCTAGGCCAAATGGCCACATGGTTTGCTCCGGCGTTAATCGCTTGGAAAAACATGACGGTGACCAAAGCGGTGTTTTATTCGTTCTTCGGTTGCTTGCGAAATTGGCTTGCCATTTTGGTGCTTTTAATCATCATCGGCATCATTACCATGGTGAGTTCTTTTGCGCTGATTTTCTTACTCGATACCTTCCGTTTGCACGATATATCCATGTTTATTGTCGTGCCTGCGGCTCTGGCTTTAACAACCTTGGCTTACAGCACAATTTGGCCCATGTGGTGTGACATTTACGGCGATATTCCGATCGAAAATTTGTAACACTTTTGGGTTACGCCTATTGTATAAAAAGCCTCAATCCCCTGATATACGGGCGATTGAGGCTTTTTCTCATCTTGGCAAGTCTGTTACAAAAAACATATATCTAAGTAGATTGCATTATTTCGAAAATAGTGTAATACTGATATGCGTTCGGTCTCTAAGAGAAAAAATTTAGAACTCAATCTCTCACTAGAACTAAAAACTCCCTAGAGAAATTAGAGTTCAAGATCCCTAAAAAGACCAGAGCAAATAAGTGCGATGATTCGCTAGTCCCTTAGGAGAATTCAAATGCATGTTAATGCCTACGTACAAAATAGCGTCATAAGACGCATACGTCACATTATGTGTTTCGTTTGTCGTTCTTGCTTTAGCTTCCATCGCTTCTCCTCCGCCTCAACAAACGCTGCCTAAGTTTGTTGCTCGCCGTTTTTATTTTGGACGGCACAACTCCGAATTTCTTTTAAGCCCCTGCGCATAAAACGAAATTCAAAAATCCAAAATTTCACTTTAACTGAATTTGTATTCCCTATGCAGGGCGTGGTGTTTTATTGCCTAAATAATTTACCAACCCTACTTGAAGAACCCTAATTCAAGGAACAAGTGCGCCTTTTTGCGCACAAAATAAAGGTATACCTATGAAACAACTTAAAATTGCGGTTAGCGCCGGTGTTGAATCTGCTTTTGATTCCGTTCGTGAAACGGTCTGTTTAGATCATGCTGACTTGACGGAAGTTTCTGCGATCGTCATGTCTGCCGAAGACATCGCTGCTGGTAAGCTCGAAGCTGTTGAAGCCAAGCACTTCAACCTTCCAGTTTTCGCTGTGAGCGAAGCAAAAGAAGATTTGCCCGTTGGTCGTCTCCACGGTGTTATCGACACCAACCCGACCAATAAGGCTTTCTATGGCCGTCAAGTCGACTGCGCCGCAACGAAGTACGAAGATGCGGTTCTCCCGCCCTTCTTCGGTAGCCTTGAACAATACGTTCAAAACGGTAACTCCCAATTCGACTGCCCGGGGCATCAAGGTGGTGCATTCTTCCGCCGTCACCCCGCTGGCCGTGCTTTCTATGAATTCTTTGGCGAATCGGTTTTCCGCTCTGACTTGTGCAATGCCGACGTCTCCATGGGCGACCTTTTGATTCACGAAGGTGCTCCGTGTGCTGCTCAACAAGCTGCCGCCAAGATCTACAACGCAGACAAAACGTATTTCGTTTTGAACGGTACGTCTGCTTCGAACAAGGTTGTTTTAAATGCCCTTCTAGCCCCCGGCGATTTGGTTCTCTTTGACCGAAATAACCACAAATCCAACCACCACGGTGCTCTCTTGCAAGCTGGTGCTACCCCGATCTATCTCGAAACGGCCCGTAATCCCTACGGCTTCATCGGTGGTATCGATGCCCACTGCTTCAATGAAGACTATCTCCGTGGTTTGGTCAAAGAAGTCAGCCCCGAAAAGGCCGACCAAAAACGCCCCTTCCGTTTGGCTGTGATTCAGCTCGGTACCTATGACGGTACGATTTACAATGCTCGTCAAGTCGTCGATAGCATCGGCCACTTGTGTGACTACATCCTCTTTGACTCTGCATGGGTCGGCTACGAACAATTCATCCCGATGATGAAGGATTGCTCTCCGTTGCTTTTGGACTTGGGTCCTGAAGATCCGGGTATCTTGGTGACGCAATCTGTTCACAAGCAACAAGCTGGTTTCTCCCAAACCAGTCAAATCCATAAGAAGGATAGCCACATCAAGGGTCAAGATCGCTACTGCCCGCACAAGCGCTTAAACAACGCTTTCATGATGCACGCCTCTACGAGCCCCTTCTATCCCCTCTTTGCCGCATTGGACGTCAATGCCAAGATGCACGAAGGTCAATTGGGTCGCGATTTGTGGCTCGACTGCGTGAAGGTTGGTATTGAAGCCCGTAAGGCTTTGATCAAGAACTGCCACCACATCCGTCCGTTCGTTCCGCCGGTTGTTGACGGTCGTCCTTGGGAAAGCTTTGACACCGAAGAAATGGCCAATGACTTGAAGTTCTTTGACTTCAAGCCCGGTGAAAAGTGGCACGCCTTTGAAGGCTACGGCGAACACCAATACTTCGTCGACCCGTGCAAGTTCTTGTTGACGACGCCGGGTATTAAGGCTGAAACGGGCGAATACGATGACTTCGGTGTTCCCGCTACGATTTTGGCTAACTTCTTGCGTGAAAATAACATCGTTCCGGAAAAGTGTGACTTGAACTCTATCCTTTTCTTGATGACGCCCGCAGAAGATACGGCCAAGATGAACCATCTCGTTTCGCAAATCAAGCGTTTCGAAGAACTCTTAGACCGTGACGCTCCGCTCGCAGAAGTGCTCCCGAGCATCTACGAAGCCAACATTGATCGTTATCGTGGTTACACGATCCGTCAGTTGTGCCAAGAAATGCACGACTTCTATAAGAGCCGTAACGTCAAGCAACTTCAAAAGGAAATGTTCCGTAAGGCTCACTTCCCGAAGATGGCTATGCAACCGCAAGAAGCTCACTTCGAGTTCATCCGTGGTCACGTTGACCTCGTTCCGCTCGAAAAGGCTGAAGGCCGCATCGCTGTTGAAGGTGCTCTCCCCTATCCTCCGGGCGTGCTTTGTTGCGTACCGGGCGAAGTCTGGGGCGGTTCCGTGCTCAAGTACTTCTTGGCCCTTGAAGAAGGTATTAACCGTATGCCGGGCTTCTCTCCGGAACTTCAAGGCGTCTACATCCAATTGGATGAAGACGGTCGCAAGCGTGCTTACGGCTACGTGTTGAAAGAACAACACTAATCCCTATAACTAACTTTTAATAATACTGTCGAGTCAAAAGAGCGACACCTCTCCAGTCGCCTTTTGACTCAGATCGGAGTTTTTATGTCTTCATCTCGTGCAAAAATGAGCGTTTTCGAATTAACGCTCTTGACCGCCATTAACATGATGGGTTCCGGTATTGTGATGTTACCGACCAAGCTTGCTGAAGTCGGCACCATCTCCATCCTTTCATGGGTGGTCACCGCTGTGGGCTCCTTGTGCTTAGCTTACGCATTTGCCAAATGCGGTATGTTCAGTAAGCGCCCGGGTATGGGTGGTTATTCCGAATACGCCTTTGGCAAGTCCGGTAACTTCATGGCCAACTACACCTACGGTGTGTCCTTGTTGTTTGCCAACATCGCTATTGCTATTACCTGCGTGGGCTACGGCGCCACACTCTTTGAAGTGGAACTCACCCCGATTCAAGTGTGTATCTCCACCATCGTCGTGCTCTGGGTTTGTACGGCTTCCAACTTCATGGGCGCCAGCATTACCGGTAAGTTGAGCTCTGTGGCTGTGTGGTGCGTGATCATCCCCGTGTTGGTGCTTTCCGTGATCGGTTGGTTCTGGTTTGATCCGCAACTCTACGTCGCCAGCTGGAACCCGCATGACAAGCCCTTCTTTAGTGCTGTCGGTGCTTCCATCTCCATGACGTTGTGGGCCTTCTTAGGTTTGGAAAGTGCTTGTGCTAACAGTGACGCTATCGACAATCCTGAAAAGAATGTGCCGATCGCTGTGATGGCTGCTACGATTGGCGTGGCTATCATTTACATCGTCTCTACGAACATCATCGCCGGTATCGTTCCGAATGCTGACTTGGTGGCTACGAATGCTCCGTTCGGCTTGGTCTTTGCTCAAATGTTCTCGCCTGAAATCGGTAAGATCGTGATGGGCTTGCTCGTCTTGTCTTGCGCCGGTTCTACGTTGGGTTGGCAATTTACGATTGCTAAGGTCTTCCAACAATCCGCCGTTGACGGTTTGTTCCCGAAGGTCTTTGCTCGTGTTAATAAGTTCAGCGCCCCGATCGCAGGTATGATCATCATCACCACGATCCAAACGGGCTTCTGCTTAATGACCATCAGCCCCGAATTGTTCAAGCAATTCAACATGCTCGTTGACTTGGCCGTTGTGACCAACATTATGCCGTACATCTTGTCCATGGCTGCCGTTGGTGTGATTATGCGCGAAGCTCGCGTGAATCCGTCCCAAGCTCGCTTGTACACGTTCGTTGCTCTCATTGGTGCCATTTACAGCTTCTACGCCTTGATCTCTACGGGCTACTTCGAAGTGTTCTGGGGTTCCATCGCAACGTTCCTCGGCTGGACGTTCTGGGGCTTGGTTGCCAACCGTGTTCGCACTGACGACGCTAAGGTTGCCTAATCCTAGATAAGGAAAAGTTTGCTTCTCCTTGGGGCCTCTCAGATATCTGAGGGGCCTTTTTTGTAACCTCAAATTCCGACAAACGGTATACTGAAAATTGTCAGAAAATCCAAGGAGAGCAAGATGAGTCCTAAGTTTCATACCGATCCCACTCAATGCATCCATTGCAGTATCTGCTCTCAAGTCTGTCCCAAAGGGTTGATTCAAATGGTTGACGGCCTCCCCTCCATGACCGAGGAAGCTTCCAAGCGTTGCAATGATTGCGGACAGTGCGTCGCCTATTGTCCTCAAGGATGTGCTTCGCAACAACTTTCAGAACATTTTGAGATGCCAAAAGCTTTTTCTTTCGATCCTTCAAAAACAGAAGATCTTCTTCGCTTTTTGCAGTCTCGTCGCTCTTACCGGAACTTCCAATCAACACCGGTTGATGAGAATGCTTTGACGGCAATTTTGGAAACCGCAAATTACGCCCCATCGGGTGGCAATAATCGGAAATTGCGTTGGATTGTTTTGAAGTCGCCCGAAAAAACGAAAGCGCTGGCTGAACTCATTGCTCAATGGTTTGACAAGGAGGCTCGGCATCATCCAGTTTACGGGAAGCGTTATGCGATTGACTCCATTTTGGAAAGATACAAAAAAGGCAAAGATGTCATCTTGCGTGGCGCTCCACACATTGCTTTTGTGGTCGGCCCCAGCAATCACGTTTGGGGGCCTGTGGATACGGGTATTGCTTTGACGTACTTTAATTTGGCGTGCGAAGCACATGACATCGGATGCTGTTTTGCCGGTTACGCAACCAAGGCAGCTGAATCGCAAATCGTACGCCAATTTTTAGATGTCAAAAATGAAGAAACCGTTTGGTGTGCTATCTGCTTTGGAAAGAAAACGTTGCACTCTGTAAGAGTTCCCAATCGTGGTTCTGTTCCTGTCTGTTACGTCTAGTCGATTTTGATTTTAATCAAATCTTTTCACACTCTATCTTCGGTTTTGGTGTAAAAAAACACACAATCCTAAGATAGAGTGTGATTTCGCTTAAAAAGCTTTGCTTATTTGAAAAAAAATGCTCACCCAATTTTCGACATCGAGTGAGCATTTTTGCTGAACTTAAAACAAGCTATTTGTGTGCAATGTAGTGATGAATTTCACCATTGTCTTGCGTCTCTTGAGCGAGCATTTTGTGCCCGGTTTGAGAAGCAAATTGCGCAATATCGGCAACGCTTGCCGGGTCCGTTGCTAACACGCAAAGCACTTCATCGGTTTGCATATCCGCAAGGGCCTTTTTTGTTTTAAGAACCGGCATGGGGCACTTTGTGCCCCGAGTGTCGATTTGCTTATCAAAGCGCATCTTACTTACCTTGAAGGAAAGCTTCGACGCCGGCCAACGCTTCGCCTAAATGCGTAGCGTCAGAAGCACCAGCCATCGCAAGATCAGGCTTACCGCCACCCTTGCCGCCCAAGACTTGAGCAACATGAGAAACGATTTCACCGGCCTTCATGCGAGCAATCAAAGACTTGGAAACAGCAGCCACGACTTGAACCTTGCCGTCGTTTTCGCAAGCAAGCACCACCACAGCGGTACCTAACTTGTCGCGCAACGTTTCAGCCATACCACGCAAGCTCTTGGCATCGGTGTCGGCACGGCTCACAACCAACTTGTAGCCATCCATTTCCTTAGCAGAGTTCACCAATTCGGCAGCAGCAGCCGTTGCCAACTTGGTCTTTAATTGCGTGATTTGCTTTTCAAGGGACTTCACCGTTTCGAAAACCGTTTCAGCCTTATTGACCACCAAGTCAACCGGAGACTTCAAGACGTGAGCGGCATCCTTAATCGTGGCTTCTTGCTTACGCGTCAAAGCAACAACGTTCATACCGGTCGTCATTTCGATACGACGGATACCAGCAGCGATACCGCCTTCGCTCAAGACCTTGAAACTACCGATGTCACCCGTGCGAGCCACGTGCGTACCACCGCAGAATTCAATGGAAGAACCGATCGTCAAAACACGAACCGTTTCGCCATACTTTTCACCAAAGAGCATCAAAGCACCGGACTTCTTAGCTTCTTCGATCGGCATCACTTCGCACTTGACGGGCGTGTTAGCCAAAATTTCACGATTGACGATATCTTCCACTTCTTGGATTTGTTCAACCGTCATGGCTTCATTGTGCGTGAAGTCAAAGTGGCAAACATCGGGGCCCACCCAGGAGCCGCGTTGTAAAACGTGTTCGCCCAAAACCTTACGCAAAGCCGATTGCATCAAGTGAGCAGCAGAGTGGTTCAAACGCGTCATGGCACGACGTTCGCTGTCGATCTTGACAGAGAACTTATCGCCCACGTGCACAGAACCTTCTTCAATATGCACTTGATGACCGAAAACCTTGGCCTTGATCTTTTGCGTATCGATCACGCGAGCCACCGAGGTGTCATTCCTCATCACACCGGTGTCACCCACTTGACCACCGCTTTCAGCGTAAAACGGCGTCGTATCCAAAACGATCACGCCTTCAGCACCGGCGGGCAACTCTTCAACAGGTTCACCGTCCAAGTAAAGTGCCAAAACAGACACACCGTCTTCAGCTTCGTGTTCGTAACCCGTAAAGGTCGTATCGGCACCGCTATATTCCAAACCGGCAGCCATCTTGAACTTTGCGCTGGCACGAGCCATGTCGCGTTGCTCTTGCATAGCAGCGTCAAAGCCTTGCATGTCCACCGTCAAATTGCGTTCACGGCAAACGTCAGCGGTCAAGTCAACTGGGAAGCCGTACGTATCGTGAAGCTTAAAGGCAAGCTTGCCGTCCAAGACACCATCCTTCGTTTCAGCGATGGCCTTTTCCAACATTTCCATGCCTTGAGCCAACGTTTGGCGGAAGCGTTGTTCTTCCTTAGCCAAAATTTGCTCAATCTTCGGATTCTTCACTTCAGGATAAGCGTCACCCATTTCAGTGGCAACGGCATTGACCAACTTCGCAAAGAATTGATCGCGAGCGCCTAACTTGTAGCCGTGGCGGATTGCGCGACGGCAGATGCGACGCAACACATAAGCGCGACCTTCGTTACCCGGCACAATGCCGTCGGCCACGGAGAATGCACAAGCACGAATGTGGTCAGCAATCACGCGCAAAGACGGAGACATCGGATCCACATTGGTAGCACCGGCGGCTTCAACACCGGCCTTAACAGCAGCCAACAAATTCTTAAAGAGGTCGATTTCGTAGTTACTGTGAACGTGTTGCAACACGGCAGAGATACGTTCCAAGCCCATACCCGTATCAACAGAGGGCTTGGGCAACTTGTGCATCACACCTTGTTCATCACGGTTAAATTGCATGAACACGAGGTTCCAGATTTCGATGTAACGGTCACCGTCTTCTTCAGGGCTTCCCGGAGGGCCACCTTGAACTTCTTCACCGTGGTCATAGAAAATTTCAGAGCAAGGACCGCAAGGACCCGTGTCACCCATCATCCAGAAGTTATCTGACATGTAGCGAGCGCCCTTGTTGTCGCCGATGCGAACGATACGTTCAGCCGGGACACCTACTTCCTTATTCCAGATATCGTAGGCTTCATCGTCTTCTGCGTAAACGGTCACCCAAAGCTTTTCAGCAGGCAAATTAAAGTGCTTCGTCAACAATTCCCAAGCATTCTTAATAGCGTCACGCTTGAAGTAGTCACCGAAGCTGAAGTTACCCAACATTTCAAAGAACGTGTGGTGACGGGCCGTATAACCGACGTTATCCAAGTCGTTGTGCTTACCACCGGCGCGGATGCACTTTTGAGAAGTCGTTGCGCGCGTATAGGGGCGCTTATCAAAACCCAAAAACACATCTTTAAATTGGTTCATACCAGCATTGGTGAAAAGCAACGTGGGATCGTTGCCGGGCACCACCGGGCTGGAATGCACAATCGTATGACCTTTACTTTCGAAGAACTTCAAAAAGGTCTCGCGGATTTGCGAAGTTTCCATATAAATTCTCTTTAGTTAATTAACGGAAATCGCCCCAAAAGACATTCATATAATTACTCATAGGCGAATTTGTTGATTTTAGTATGTTTGGCGCTTTCTTGCGAAATTATTGGGAAGTCTTTTTCTCAGAAAAACGTTAATACAAGTTCAAACATTTGATTTGAACGAAAGTTCTGTTATTATTTCGTTCATAACTTTTGATTAAAATCAAAAGATGAAAATGTATTTGTCTTTATTTTGCATCGCTTTGGGTCAAAAACTTTAATAAAAACATTTGGCTACTTGCAAAATTCATTTGACAATTAAGTGATTTACCGGCTTGTGCTTATAAGATGTCAACCATTTCTTCTCCTATTGTTGCAGCTACATCCTTAAGAGTGAGTTGTACTCATTGCAATTTGCGTGAGCACTGCGTTCCTTTAGGCCTCTCACTCAAAGAAATTGATCGATTGGAAGATTTGGTCTCCAACCGCAAGCGCATTCGTCGCGGTGAGCCGCTTTTTAGTGCCGGCGACCGTTTTGAATTTATTTACGCTATCCGCTTAGGCTTTCTCAAAAGCTCCGTCATGAGCAGCGACGGTCGTGAACAAGTTACGAACTTTCACATGGCCGGCGAATTGATCGGTTTGGACGGCATTGCCAATGAAGTGCATTCGTGCGACGTTGTCGCTTTAGAGGACACCGAAGTCTGTGTGATTCCTTACGAACGCATCTTGGCCGCTTGTGATGAAATCCCTGAGTACAGCGAACACTTTCAAAAAACTCTCTCTCGTGAGATCGTGCGTCAACACGGTCTTATGCTCTTATTAGGTTCCATGCACGCTGAGGAACGCCTTGCAGCTTTCCTTTTAAATCTCGCACAGCGTTTTGAATCCCGAGGTTATTCGCGCACGGAGTTTGTGCTTCGTATGACGCGTGCCGAAATCGGTTCGTATTTGGGCCTCAAGCTTGAAACGGTCAGTCGCGTACTGTCACGCTTCTCGCATGATAATTTGATCATTGTGAATCAAAAACACGTTCAAATTGTCGATGCCGACGGCCTTCGTACGATTGTTTCGGGACAAACGGTCACCGAATAATCCTCAATATCGAGAGCACTTCAAGTGAATAAAATCCGAGCCTTCATTGTGGCCACCGGTGTCTTTTTGGGCACGCAGGCCATTGCGTCCAATTACGTGGACCTTTTGGGCAACATTACCATCGAAGATGAATTGGCTCAGGCCGTGGAATTGCGTGAAGCGGCAAACTCTCGTATTGCCCCTGAAGACTCTGTTTGGGCCAGTATCCGCAAGGGTTTCGGTTTAAATGATTTACCCGACTCGGTGGTCGACCCGGAACTGAATTTCTACACGCACAGTCTCCCCTATACGCAAAAAATGGCCTTTCGCTCACGCATGTATCTCTACTACATTGTGAGTGAAACTCAACGTCGTGGCATGCCCACCGAGATTGCCCTTTTGCCCTTTGTTGAAAGTGCTTTTCAACCTGAAGCCTTGTCGCGCTCTCAAGCCGCTGGTCTTTGGCAATTTTTACCCTCGACGGGTGACATCTTCGATTTGCGTCAATCAAGCTGGCGCGACGATCGTTTAGATGTCATTGAAAGCACGCGCGCGGCACTCGATTACCTGCAATCCCTTTACGGTCAATTTGGTGACTGGCATTTGGCACTGGCCGCTTACAACTGGGGCGAAGGCAGCATCCGTCGTGCAATTCAAAATAATGCTGCCAAAGGTCTTGACACCGATTTCATGAGTCTAAATTTGCCAACGGAGACGGCGCGTTATGTGCCGAAGCTCTTGGCGATTAAAAAACTCATTGCCGAACCGCAAAAATTCGGTTTGACCTTACCTAACATTGCCAACGAACCGTATTTTGTTCGTGTGAACAAAAACCGCGATTTGGATTTGGAAACGGCCGCTCAGTTAGCAGAAACAGACTTGGAAGAATTCCGACTCTTAAACCCGAGCTTTAACCGCCCGGTGGTTTTGGGAGCACATCAACGCTCGCTACTCATTCCGGCGGATAAAGCCGATGTTTTTGTGAGTAACCTCTTGGATTGGCAAACGTCAGGTAAGCCGCTTTCAAGTTGGTCGACTTACAAGATGAAGTCTAAGGACACGTTAAAGAGCGTTGCCAAGCGCTTTCACATGACCGAAGACGAGTTGCGCGCTGCCAACAAGATTCCGAAAAACCGTCGCGTGATGGCTGGAAGCTCTTTGCTTGTAAAAAATCATGGCGTTCAAGAGGACATCTCTGCCGATCAAGCCAAAGAACAAATGAAGTTGGATCCGTTGCCCTCCAAGCGTCGCATCACCTATCGCGTACGAAAAGGCGACTCCATCTCCAAAATTGCACAACGTTTCCGAATTTCGGCTAACGATATTCGCCGCACCAATAAGCTCAAATCGAACCGCATTAAGGTGGGTCAACGATTAACGCTGGTGGTGCCAGATGTTCAACGTCGCCGCTTGCAAAATAGTGTTTATCGCGTCAAAAAGGGCGACTCGCTCTTTACGATCGCTCAACGTATGCGCACAAGCGTGAGCGCCATTAAAGATGCCAATGACCTCAACGGCCATGAGCTTATCCCCGGACAACGCTTGGTCATTCCGCATTAATCTTGAATTAATCGGTTACACGCGGGCATTGTTGCCCGCGTTTTTATTGATTAAAATGGATCAGTTGTAACTTAACCATATTTATGAGGCCTCAAATGGGTTTTCTTCAAGGTAAAAAGATTTTAATCACCGGTATCGTCTCCAACCGTTCCATCGCTTACGGTATTGCTCAATGCTGCAAGCGCGAAGGTGCTGAATTGGCTTTTAGCTATGCCAACGAACGCTTTAAGGATCGTGTGACGGAATTTGCCGCAGACTTTGGCAGCAACTTGGTTTTCCGCATGGACGTCTCCGATGATCAACAAATCACGGACTGCTTTGCCCAATTGAAGGAAGTTTGGGGTGGCATCGACGGCGTGGTTCACTCCATCGGTTTTGCTCCGCGTGAAGCCATTGCGGGCGACTTCTTGGAAGGTTGCACGCGCGATGCCTTTAAGGTCGCGATGGACATCTCCGCTTACTCTTTCCCTGCCATTGCTCGTGCAGCATTGCCCTTGATGGAAGGTCGTAACGGCGCATTCTTGACGCTCACCTACTTGGGTGGCGAACGTGTTGTTCCCAACTACAACACGATGGGTCTTTGTAAGGCCGCTTTGGAAGCAAGCACGCGCTATATCGCCAGCTCCGTCGGCCCCAAGGGTATCCGTTGTAACGCCATTTCCGCCGGCCCCATCAAGACGTTGGCCGCTTCCGGCATTCAAGGCTTTAGCAAGATGCTCCATCACATGGAAGAAACGGCTCCGTTGCGTCGCACGGTCACGACCGAAGAAGTGGGTAACTTGGCGGCGTTCTTGTTGTCCGATATGGCCTCTGCCGTCACCGGTGAAGTGATTCACGCCGATGCCGGTTTCCACTCTGTGGCCATCGGTGACAACATCAATGATTAATTTTGAAAATTAACCATTTTTGAAAACGAGCTACTTCGAGCACTTTCGGAGTAGCTTTTTTTCTGTTATCGTTTTCGGATTATGATCAAATTTAAAACTGCTGCCGTTTTCGCCAAGCGCTCCGAACCCATGGGGCATGCTTTGCAAATGCTTTTAGACATTCTTCGAAAAGAAGGTGTTGACGTATTGCTTGAAGAAAGTACGGCCACTCATTTGCCTCAAGCTCAAGGCTGGGACCTTGAAACATTGGGCACCAAAGCCGATGTCATCATCATTATCGGCGGCGACGGTACCACGCTCGGCATCGCCCGACGTATGGCCAAATATAAGCTTCCCATCATTGCCATTAACGCTGGTCGCTTGGGCTTTATTACCGATTTCACACTCGAAGGCATGGCCGAAGGTCTGCCTCCGCTTTTGCATGGCGAATATCAGGCCGATACCCGTGCCATGCTTCAAGCCAAACTCTATAACGCGAAAGGCACCCTTCTTTGGGAACATACCGCCATCAATGACATCGGTATTACGCACGGTCGTGCCGGCTCCATGGTGGAATTTAACGTTTGGGTTGATGGTAAACCGATGGCGACGCAACGCGCAGACGGCCTGATTGTGGCTTCGGCTACCGGGTCAACTGCCTACGCAATGGCCGCTGGCGGCCCCATCCTTCACCCGTCTTTAAATGCCATGGTGTTGGTACCGGTAGCGCCTCACACGCTCTCAAACCGCCCGATTGTCTTGCCCTCAACAAGCGCCATTGATATCGAATTGATCGAGGCTCGTGAGGCTTCCGCTTATTGCGATATGCAAGACTTTCATCCGATGCAACCGGGCGATATTTTGCGCGTGCAATCCATCGCAGGGGCCTTTACCATGCTTCACCCGACCGAGCACAATCACTACGATACCTTAAGACAAAAGCTCTACTGGAATCGTATGCCGTCGGACAACCCGTCTTTACCGATTAAGGACTAGAAAGGCGTTTTATGCTCACGCATTTGTCGCTTAAAGATTTTGTTATTGTGGATCAATTGGCGCTCGATTTTTCAGAGGGCCTGACGGTTTTAACCGGTGAGACCGGTGCCGGGAAGTCCATTTTGATAGACGCTTTGCAGTTTATTCTCGGCGCTCGAGCCGATACGGGGGTTATCCGCGAAGGGGCAACGCAGACGGACTTAACGGGGATTTTTGAGGTTAATGACAAAGTCGCACTGTCTCTGCAAGAAGCGGCCCTCATGCCAGAAGACGACATGCTTGAGCGCAACGTCATCATCCGCCGTGTCATTGATCAAAACGGACGCTCTCGTGCATGGATTAACGGTGTTGCTGTCACCGCCGGTCAAGTCAAAGACGTTGGTGAAGCGCTATTAGACATTCATGGCCAACACGCCCATCAATCCTTAATGAAGCCTGCCGGCCAATTGCTTTTGTTGGATACGTTCGGTGGCTATACGAAGGAACTTAAAGCGACTCGTGAAGCATTTGAAGCTTGGCAAGAGGCTCGAAAGACTTTAATTGATGCCAAAGAGCGAGCCCAAAAATTAACGGATGAAGCCGATCGTTTAGCTTGGGTGCAAGAAGAACTCTCCCAAATCAATCCGAAGGAAAACGAATGGGAAGAGCTCAACAACGAACACAAGCGTTTAGGCAATGCGCACGACATTCTTCAGGCACTGGAAGCCGCCACCGAAGGTTTAGTGGATGGTGATGAGAGCGCAAGCGACATTCTCTCGCATCACGCAGCCCGCTTAGAAAGCTTGTCACAATACGATGAACGCTTGGGCGAAATTGCTCAGCAACTCTACGAAGCACAAGGCTTGGTGGCAGACGCTGCTCGAGAGCTTGACCGCTATCGCAACCGCACGGACTTGGATGAAAGCCGCTTTGAAGAGATCGACGCTCGCGTTTCCCTCTTTTTTAATGCAGCACGCAAATTCCACGTTCTGCCCGAAGATTTGTACGACAAACTTCAACAAACGGAAGAAAAGCTTCAATCCTTGCAACAAAGCCTCGATATTGAAGCGTTGGTTCAAAAAGAGCAAAGTGCAAAAGCCGCTTTTGAAAGCACCGCTAAAGCACTCTCTCTTTTGAGAAAGAAAAGTGCAAAGGCACTCGGAGAAAAAGTCACCGACGCCATGCAATCGCTCTCGATGAAAGGTGGTGTTTTTGAAGTGCAACTTCAGCCGTGTGAACCGGCAGCCATCGGTCTTGAACGCTGTGAATTTTTAGTGGCAGGCCACACCGGTGTCGCTCCCCGCTCATTATCAAAAGTAGCCTCCGGCGGTGAACTGTCTCGTATCAGCTTAGCAATTTCAGTTATCACCAGTCGTGCGACGCCCGTTGATACATTGATTTTTGATGAAGTCGATGCCGGTATTGGTGGCGCAACGGCCGATGTTGTCGGGAAACTTTTAAGAACGTTGGGGCTTGATCGTCAAGTTTTGTGCGTTACGCACCAACCCCAAGTGGCCTGTTACGGTCACCAACACCTCCACGTAAGTAAAGCAGATCGTGGCGGCAAGACCTTTAGTCAAGTCGAAGCGCTTTCAAGTGCCCAACGCGTTGAAGAAATTGCCCGTATGCTGGGCGGTCAGGGAATCACCGACAAGGTACGAGCGAACGCTCAGGAACTCTTGGAGTTGGCCCAAGCTTAAAAAACATTTGAGACCTCAATTGAGGTCTCTTTTGTATTAGTCTCCCGTCTTTTGACAGTCTTTACAAATGCCGTAAAGACAAAGCGTGTGGTGTTGAAGTTCAAAGCCAAAGCGCTTGGCAATTTCTTTCTGACGACGTTCGATATCAACGTCTACAAACTCTTCAATGTGACCGCACTTCACACAAACCAGGTGGTCATGATGCTCAGGTTCACCCAATTCGTAGCTTGCCGTTTCTACATCAAAGTGATGACGGCGAATGAGACCGGCAACTTCAAACTGAGATAGCACGCGATAAACGGTGGCTAATCCGACGGGATCGCCCCCCTCATCTTTGAGCATAGAGAAAACATCATCTGCTGTTAAATGACGATTGTCACCGGCGGCCGCTTTTTGGAAAAGCTCCAAAATACGCAAACGCGGTACCGTTACCTTTAAACCCTTATCTTTTAATTCAGTCTGATCAAAACTCACCACTTTGTCCTCAAAAAAACGAAATTAAGATTCCCAAACCACTATCTTACCTGTTGAAACAATATTTTGCCCTCTGGAAGTTGTCAGAAAGTGCGAAATTGTTCAGTAAGTATAGGCGTAGAGAGAACGATTAGTTTATCATTGAAGGGTTAATGTTTTAATGAACAGACTTGGTTTCAATCTATGCTTAAGAAAAGTCTTTTGCTCGGTACTGTTGGCGTCATGACGATCGGTTTGAGCGGTTGCTCAACGATCGAAAATCAGTGGAATGCCTTCAATGAATGGTGGCAACCCGGTAAGGCCATCACCTCCGTGATTAATCCTTATCGTCCAGACATGCAACAAGGCAATTTGGTCACTCAAGAAATGATTGAGCAACTTCACGTCGGCATGACGAAGTTGCAAGTGCAATTCTTACTGGGCGTTCCTTTGTTGCGTGATATGTTCCATCAAAACCGTTGGGACTATGTCTATTACTTAAATCCCCGCTTTGGTGATCCGGAGCGCCGTCGCTTAACGGTTTTCTTTGATGAAAACGAACGTTTGCAAAAGTATGAATTCACCCCGATGCCCAGCGAAACGCTCGCTGACCAAATCATTTTGGATAAAGAAGGTGCTGAATTTGTCAGTAGCGACGATGTGACCGTGGTCGACCAAGATCAACAAATTCAAAAAGATATTGAGCAATCAGCTCGCTAAACAACACACCCTACTCTAAGGATTGAATAAAGATGCAACAAAAGCTTGAACTCTTAGCCGATCGCATTCGCGCCTTAATTCAAGAAGTCAATGACCTTCGTGCTCAAAATGAAGAATTGCAAAATCTTTTGATTCAAAAAGAAAATGAAGCCGGTTTGACGAAGACGGAAACGCAAGAAGCGATCGAACGCTTGGATGCGTTGATCCGTTCTATTGAAAAGACCCAACAAACCGTCACCAGCGAAGAAACTCCGACGGCCACGTTCTAATAAGGGCCTTTGACGATGAGCACGCGTAACACTTTAACTTTGACGATCATGGGACGTGACTACCGCCTCTCGGTAGCCCCGGAAGAAGAAGCCAACTTAAAGGCTTGTGCTGTCATGGTCGAGAAAAAGATGCAAGAGATTCACCAACCCGGTCGTGTCTTCTCGCCTGACTCCGTTGCTGTTTTAGCCGCTCTTCGTATTGCGTATGAAAACTTGCTCCAACGCCAAGAGGTTGAGGAAGTCAATCGCGCAGTTGCCAAGATGAATCAAACGGCTTCGGACATTGACAATTTAATTGCTTTGTGTGACACCACGCTAAGCAGTGAAGACAAACCTGCTCAATAATTGAGAAGATCTTTGTTTTTAATACGCCACATCTCAGTGGCGTTTTCTTTAAAAGGTTGAACACCATGGTTCAAAAATTTCGCCCCTTAAACGATGAAGATATTAATCGTTTGGATGAATTACTTGCCACGACGCCCGAAGATTTTGATACGTTTGATGTCAGTATGCTTGACGGCTACCTCTCTGCCATTGCGCTCTTAAATCCCGCTTTGGAAAACGAATCAGACTGGTACCCGTACATCTTTGATATCGATGGTCGAGACAGCCAAGTTGATGAACCTGAAACCGTTCATCAACTCATCATGCAACGCTACCAAGAAATCGTTGCTTACCAAGCTCAACGTCACTTCTATAATCCCATCATCTTCCCGTTGGAAGACGATAATGAACAACCGATCCTGACCAAAGAAGGGATTGTGGCTTTAGCTCCCTGGGCCACGGGTTTTTATGCCGCATTGAGCCAATTCTCCGATCGAGTGGAAGTCACCGATGCAATCGAAGCCAACCTTTGCAAGATTCATCGTCATTTGGAACTCGATCCCGAAGACGAAGACTACGAACAAAACCAAGCTCTTCGTGCAGAAATTGAAAAGATGACGCCGCTCAAGAACTTGGAAGAAGCTATGGTCAACATGATGGAAGGCGTTTTGGAAATCGCTCGTCTTAATCGCCCGAATAAGCCGATCAGCCGAGAAGAGCCTAAAGTCGGTCGTAATGACCCGTGCCCTTGCGGTTCAGGCAAAAAATACAAGCAATGCTGCGGTAAGAAGTGATCGTTTCTCTTACAAAATATGACCGTAGTTCATTACTTGTGTACCAACAAATCAGCAACTTAAGAAAAATACAAAATATTTAAATTGGAGAGTTATAGCATGACAATTCCAAAGTTAAAAAAGCAAGATATCATCAATGCTCTGACATACATCGACAAAAATGGAGTACCTGAACGTAACGTAAGTACTGAATATGTGCTTCTGTCCGAAGAAGGCAAACAGTACCCTCCAAAGTATGTAATTGCTATCGCAGACCATTTGGCAAATGGTACTACGGTCTCAACGGATGGTTTTAACTCCATCGAAGCTAAAAACTATTTGGAAAATCAAAACTTTACTATTCAACTAAAGCAACAGAAAAAATTTGAATTATTCATTACAGCTGAAAATGTAGTGTCCACTGATGAGCGTTTCACAATGGACAATCTGTACCTTGGGGATAAGTATAAGCCCTTGGGGGTTTATTACAGAAAGGCGAATGGGGATGTAGTTAAACGCTCCTATAACAAAGGAGAAAAAAGAATTTCTAATCAAACAATGCCTCGCATTGCATGTCAAATTTTCGAGAGGCAACTTGCCACCTTGCCCGTTGAGGACAAAGAAAATTTCCCAATCTGCAAATATCCTCAAGGGGATCTGATCAGGGGTATCTTTGCGAGCATTGAAGATTTCAAACAAAAAAACCGCAACACGATCGAATATTTGACATACCCCTATGATAATGGTCGACTGTTTGTCATTTACTGCTGGAACATTTTCTCAACCATCATCTTTGTTCAGGAATGTTTAAAACGTTTCGGAGAGGTGGGAGATCAATTCGTTTTAACGTACCGCGAAAAGGAAAAAAAAGAAACAGCAGAAGCGGAAGTTGAAGCTATGGCTCGGGAGGAGCTTGTCCAACAATTCAAAGGCTATCAAAATCCTTTATCTTCCATGCTAGTTGAGTCAAAGAATCTAATTTTCAGAGGCGCTCCAGGCACCGGGAAATCCTATCTTGCTAAAGAAATTGCTGCAGATATTATTAGCAACGGATATTTTGATGATTACACGCTCCTCACTGATGAACAGAAAAAACAGGTGGAATTTGTGCAATTCCACCCAAGTTATGACTACACTGATTTTGTTGAAGGTCTAAGACCAAAAGTAAATGATGACGGTACTATGGGCTTTGAATTACAGGACGGTATTTTCAAAAAATTTGTTGACCGTGCCCGAAAGAACTACGAACACTCTTTAAAATCTAAAGAAACAGTAGAAAAAGAAGTCTCAGTTCAAAAAGCTATGACTGACTTCTTCTCTGATATTGAACTCGGTATTACCCCCTTTAAAACAATCACAGGAAATGAATTCACTATCACAAGCGTAAGTGACAGTCATATCAACCTTTCTATTCCAGGAAATGCCACAGTTAATAAGCTTACGTTGAATTTAGATGAAGTAAGAAAGATGCTGGAGTCTGGGCAAAAATTCGTAAAAATCAAAGATATCACAAAATTCTTTGGGAAGTCATTTGCTACGCAAGCCTATTCCTATGACTTTGCAATCTACAAGGCCATCAAAGCAAGGAAAAATACTGCATCAACAACACAGATAAAACAAGAAGATGCTGAACTGAAAAAATATATTTTCATTATTGATGAAATCAACCGCGGTGAGATTTCAAAGATATTTGGAGAGCTGTTTTTTGCAATCGACCCAGGATATCGAGGCAGAGCTGGAGAAATTTCCACTCAGTATTCTAATCTACATTCAGACACAGATGAAAAATTCTATATCCCTGAGAATCTCTATATTATCGGCACCATGAATGATATTGACCGCTCTGTTGACAGCTTCGATTTCGCTATGCGTCGTCGTTTCCGTTTCGTTGAACTGAAAGCCGATGAGCGCCTTGAGATGCTAGCCTCTTTGGAAAATGATGAACTGGAATCAGAGGCCATTAAGAGAATGACAGCCCTGAATAAGGAGATTGCAGACGTTGAGGATTTGAATGAAAATTATCAAATCGGGGCTTCGTATTTCCTAAAGTTGAAAACACTCAATTTTGATCAACTTTGGACTGATTATCTACAACCACTTCTTCGTGAGTACATTCAGGGAATGTACGATGAAGAGGGTATTATGAATCGATTTGCTCAAGCATACGGCTATGCAGAACCATCCCAAGGTGATGAGAATGAAACAACTCAAAATCAAGGATAATTCTCAACAAAAAAAGGAGGTATTTTCGCAAGTTAAAACCCTGACGAGAAAAATAGCCGATAAAACACTAGAACAACTTGAACGCGAAGGTGTCTTTGTGTTCCCAGAAATTGTGAAAGCGTCGGCAGATATTGAAAAAAAACAAATGATTATCCAGAGCGTCAATGACACATATCGCTCTAGCAATGTGATGGGGTTCCTAGGCTGTGGCAACGAGCGACTTGTTATCGAATCACGATTTTGTCGTAAAGATGATTACTTTTTCCAATATCTTTTAGACAAAGTTCTTGACTTTCCAAACATCGTAGATTTGGAATCCAATGCAGATCAAGATAATAAACTATTTAACTTTTTGCTTTTTCTCTTTCCACATTATCTTAAGATCGCTATGCGAAAGGGACTTTTCAAAAAATATATCCGCCACAGATACAACGATGGTAATGTGAAAGGCACCATTGATATTGCCAAACATATTGCGAAGAATACTCCTTTTACTGGCAATATCGCATACTGTCAACGTGAATTTTCTTATGACAATGTTCTTATGGAGCTGGTACGTCATACTTTAGAGTTTATTAAAAGAAAACCTTACGGAAGTAATCTCCTTATCAAAGTAAAAGATGAAATAAAACTCATCCTAGATGCAACTCCAGGATATGAGTTTTATGACCGACAAAGAATCATCGAGCAGAATAAAAAAAACAGCATTCGTCATGCTTATTTCAAGGAGTATCTTGCGTTGCAGAGACTGTGTCTCTTGATTTTACGACATCAAAAACATCAAATTGGTTCCGGATCAAAACAAATTTATGGCATATTGTTTGACGGAGCGTGGTTATGGGAGGAGTACATTAACTCACTTATAAAAAATCTGTTCTACCATCCGATGAACAAAGGTGGGAAAGGCGCTCAACAACTCTTCAATAAAAATGATAGAAATATTGGCCTTATCTACCCAGATTTCATCAGTCGGAATATTGAGAATAGAATCATTGCAGATGCCAAGTACAAACCTAATGACAATATTGGTAACAGGGACTATCTGCAAGTACTTGCCTATATGTTTCGCTTTGAAGCTAAAGCTGGTTATTATCTCTACCCTGAAGTAGAAGATTCTGACAATCTAAAATTATGGTTGAATAGCGGTTCAACCTACGAGGATAATGTTAAACCGCGTGATGACATCAGCGTTACAAAACACGGGCTTAAAATTCCAGTAGATGCCCAAAGTTATGATGAATTCGTCATCCGAATGAAGGTGAACGAAAGGGAATTTATAAGCGAATTTTCTGCATTCCCTAAACATGTGAAAATTGATGTAGCTAAATCCAATTTTTAATGCGTTGGCGCATCAATCGTCGGGCACCGATCCCCTTGATTGTCGAGGCATCCAAAATCATGGCTTCATCGGTCATTTCGGAAGCCAACACCTCTGAGCAGAGTGCAGACATCGACACGCCGCGCGAGCCCATGGCGGTCATCACCCAAAGCCCCGGAATCAGAGGGCCTTTTTCATAATCCACTCGTGAGACATTATCTCTGGCTACGGCTAACCACCGGGCTTCATTGCAAACACCGCCCACAATCGGTACTCGCCCCGCACCCACTGCACGCGCGCCACAATAGGCTCCCGTTACTACACAAGGCGTCGGATTTTTGAGAATCGTTTCAAGCTTAGATAGGTTAGCCTCGTGGGCCATATTTTCTGTCCAAGGCCCCTTTTGCGGCAATTCATAAGTCGCGCCAATACCGCTGTAGCCATCTTTCATACGAACAATGTAGCCTTCGCCTGAGACCGGAATTTGCAGCCCCTTAAGATCCGTATCACGTAAAAGCGTAATACGACCCTTGAGCGCATCAATGGCCATGCGTTGATATGGTTCTAATAGTCGAGCAGAGTCACCTGCGCAAGCAATGACGACATCGCTTGCCTCATCAATGACTTCACCGAATTCACCAATCAAGCGCCAACCGGTCTCTGTGGGTTTTATACGACGCACTTCAGTATTGCCCCGATAAGGCACTCCTGATGCTGTCATCAGCGCACGACAGTAAGCCCCGACTCTCACCATCCCCGCCATCGGAAACCACCAACCGCCACGCTGAAGGGCTAAGCCCGCTTTTTCAGAAGCGCTCTCTTGATCGATAAGTTGAGCATAATCTTTAGGCATTGCAAACGGTTGAGCCTTATCTTTAGCTTCGTGCCACTCGCGCTCAATGGCATCACTATGGGCCATTTGCAAGCAACCAGTATCGCTAAAGAGCTCTTCGCCTGTCAACGCTTCTAAGTGCTTTAATCGGTTTCTCGTGGTTAAAAAACCCTGGCGGGACAATCGGGAAAGCAAGTTGTCGTCACGAGAGTAGTGAGGATGGAGAATCCCCCAGGCAAGTGCACTTGCTGCCGCTCCGGGCACTGAAGCCGCGTCCACAACACGGACTTTAAGACCGCGTTGCGTTAATGCATAAGCCGCATTGGCGCCAGACAGTCCCCCTCCGATCACAATCACATCTCGGATCGAACGGGCGTCAACACAACGCGTACGAGGGGCTTTCATTTCACCGAAAAGTCGCTCGGCCTTTTTACCAAAGCCTTCCAATCGATGTAACTCAAAACCGGCTCGCTCAAGAGCTCGACGAACGTGCCCTGCCGTGCACCACGTTGTCACACAGGCACCCTGACGAGCCTTTCGAGCCAAGGTCATTAGCAAGCGATCGTCCCACATGGCCTCGTTTTTGTTCGGCGCAAAACCGTCCAAATACAAAGCATCGTAGTGAAGTGAAAGTTTAGGAGCGATCTCATCGCTATCGTGGAAAATCAACGTGAGTTTTACTCGCCCATCGTCAAAATCGATCGTATGAAAGCCTGGGATGCGAACGGGCCACTTATTGGCTAATTCTTTTGCAAGTTCTGCCACCTCGGGCGCAGCAAAGCGCACGAGTTCATCACTGGAGACGGGATAGCGCTCAATGGAGACAAAATGCAGTCGTTGACTGCGGTGAGAATCTTCGCACCAGGCTTTAAGCGTTGCCAAGAAATTCGTTCCTAAACCAAACCCATTTTCCAAAATCGTGAAAACAGGCTTGTTGGCCCAACGGCGGACAATTTCGCCTTGCGCCAAGAAAACGGCACACGCCTGCCCGTACGCCCCGCTTCGCGTAGCGTAGATATCACCAAAAGCTGGCGCATAGGGCTTACCGTCTTCAAGTGTGACTAAGGCAGGAGCAATCTTTTCCATTGCAAGATGCAAAAGGCGCCATTCCGTTTCCGGTCTGACGCCTTTAATCCTAAGCGATTAACGCGTTAAAGGTTTGAAACGAAGACGGTGCGGTTGAGCAGCTTCTTCGCCCAAGCGCTTGCGCTTATCGGCTTCGTATTCGGTGTAGTTACCGTCAAAGAACACCACCTTGGAATCGCCTTCAAAGGCCAAAATGTGCGTTGCGATACGGTCTAAGAACCAACGGTCGTGAGACGTCACCATGGCGCAGCCTGCAAACTCAAGCAAGGCATCTTCCAAAGCGCGCAACGTTTCAACGTCAAGGTCGTTAGACGGTTCGTCCAACAACAAGACATTGCCGCCAGACAACAAGGTCTTGGCTAAGTGCAAACGACCACGTTCACCACCGGAGAGCGTGCCCACCAACTTTTGTTGATCGCCACCCTTAAAGTTAAAGCGACCGAGGTAAGCACGTGAAGGCATCGAGAACTTACCGACTTGGAGAATGTCTTGACCGTCAGAGATCGCTTCCCAGGCAGTCTTGTCGTTCGGTAACGAATCACGCATTTGGTCAACGGCACTGATCTTGACCGTCGGTCCAATATTGATGGCACCGCTATCGGGTTGTTCTTTACCCAAAATCATCTTAAAGAGTGTGGACTTACCGGCACCGTTAGGACCGATCACGCCAACAATGGCTCCGGGCGGAATCTTGAAACTTAAGTCATCAATCAACAAACGATCGCCAAAGCCCTTGCTCACGTTATTGAATTCAATCACATTATTACCTAAGCGCTCGCCCACCGGAATGAAGATTTCATTGGTTTCATTACGAGCTTGGTATTCGTAGCTCGACATTTCTTCAAAGCGAGCCAAACGAGCCTTACTCTTGGCTTGGCGACCCTTGGCGTTTTGACGAACCCATTCCAATTCGTGCTTAATCGCCTTCATGCGAGCATCTTCTTGACGCTTTTCAATTTCAAGACGCTTTTCTTTTTGATCCAACCAAGAAGAGTAGTTACCCTTCCAAGGAATACCTTCGCCACGGTCCAATTCAAGAATCCATTCGGCAGCGTTATCCAAGAAATAACGGTCGTGGGTCACAGCGACCACGGTGCCGGGGAAGCGGTGCAAGAACTGTTCCAACCATTCCACGCTTTCTGCGTCCAAGTGGTTCGTCGGTTCGTCCAACAAAAGCATATCGGGGCCGGAGAGCAACAAACGGCACAAGGCCACACGGCGCTTTTCACCACCGGAGAGATGAGCAATCTTTGCGTCCCAAGCAGGTAAACGCAAAGCGTCAGCAGCGATTTCCATTTGCGTTTCAGCATTGGTACCGGCGGCATTGATGATGGCTTCCAAACGAGCTTGCTCAGCAGCCAAAGCATCAAAGTCAGCATCGGGATCGGCGTAAGCTGCGTAGACTTCGTCCAAGCGAGCTTGAGCCTCCATGATTTCACCCATGCCTTCTTCAACGGCTTCACGAACGGTATGCTCGGGATTTAATTGCGGTTCTTGAGGAAGATAACCAATCTTGATGCCAGGCATCGGAATGGCTTCACCTTCAATATCGGTATCCACACCTGCCATGATCTTAAGAAGCGTGGATTTACCGGCCCCGTTTAAACCCAAAACACCAATCTTGGCGCCCGGGAAAAAGGACAAGGAAATATCTTTGAGAATTTGACGCTTGGGCGGAACAATCTTGCCCACGCGATTCATCGTAAATACGTATTGAGCCATATCTCGTATCTGCGGTTAGTCATTAAAAAAGTCGGCGTTTAACACAAACGCCGAAGGAAAATCAGTGCTCGCCAAACTTGTTATCGCCCGGCTTTTTCTTCATACCGAAGTAGCCTTGCAACTTCCACTTTTGACGCCAGTATTGCGCCTCTTCAAAACGAGCTCGGCGCGCTGCCGTCATCGTTTCCGGATGCCATTCAAGCCACTTTTTATAAACGCCACTCATGTCAACCAATTCAACAATATGACGCCAAGAAGCGGGCATCCAACCGGTTAGAAGAGAGGCTTGGAAGTCAATCAACAAGGGCTTGCCTTCAGGCGAAACCAACCAGTTACCTGTCCCGCGCGTATCCAAGTGCACAACACCTCGCGTGTGAACGGACTCCAAGAGTGCTTCCATTTCTTCGAGAAACTCTGAAGAAATCTCTTCGGGCTTGAGGCGCCCAAGAGAGCGACCCGGTAAAAAGCGAATGGCAATGGCCGTTGAATCAATGGCAAAGCTCTCGTGAGCCACACCATCAATGCCTTTAAGTTGACGCAAAATTTTTAATTCATGTCCAAGCAAAAAAGGCGCCAAAAAGGTTTTCACCCAAAAGTTGCGGCTTGAGAAATCCTTCACCGTCCACTCTTGACCGTTAATCGTCACGCAAGAAACGCAAGCATTGGCAGCTCGTCCATCACGCAATAAGCGCGTGGGAGCTTGTTGCATCTCGGCGCGGGTAAAAACATTCTCAGACATGCTTGCTACCCTCATTAGGGCATTTGAATCTTGTTAGCCGTAGCTGCAAAACCGGCATCACCCGGCGTCACGATCTTGCTGGCAGCTTGCTTGCGCATTTCTTCAAGCTTAGCGATCGTTTCTTGAACGCCTTGCTTGGCAGCTTCGCCGTAAGCTTCAACAGCTTCACCCAACGTAGCGGCCTTAATTTCAAAGTTGATCGGCAACGGACCCATTTGCGTCATGATTTGGGTTTCGCCCAAATAAATCACTTCACGCGTCAAATCACGGTCACCGTCTTTGGTGATCGGCGTCAAAACACGAATGGAACCGATCTTACGATCCGTCACCACTTCTTCACGCACTAAAGCAGACACATCCATCTTGGCATCCATTTGTTCCAAATCAGCCATTTTATCCTCTCAAAAAAGACAAACTCCCCCGTTTTCTTCAATCCAAAATTGAAGAAATTCAAGGGTATTTCTAAAAAACTTTCTACGACTGTTATTGTACCGATATTGCGCTATTTTTCAGGCGGTTTGACGCTTTGTTACTTTACAAAAAAGGCCTACTCAACAATTTTTGAATAGGCCCCGAACAAAGAACAAATTAACCATTTAAATGTCGTAGCGTGGCTTCAAGTGCCTCGGTCTAAAACCAAAAGCAATCAACACACCAAAGTAAACAACCACAGCCCCAACGATATAGGCCAAGATTAAGCCCGCACGTTTAACCCACTCTGACTGCATGGCTGCCCAATCAACATCGCCTTGCAAAAACCATAAAAGCGTTGCCATCGCTACTGTTGCAACGATGACAGAAAGCGCCCACTTCATCCAGCCGGCGACCGGTTTATAGTGACCGCGACGAATGAGCGTCACCAATAAAATGAGACAATTGATGCAACTGCCTAAACCCACGGACAGCGCAAGACCCGCATGACTAAAAAGCGGAACCGTGATGAGGTTAATCAACTGAACGCTCACCAAACTGACGGCTGCCACTTTCACGGGTGTGCGAATATCCTTTCGAGCGTAAAACGCCGGTGCCAAAATCTTAATACCGATTAAACCCACCAAACCGATGGAGTAGCCCAAAACGGCTAAGCTTGTTTGAGCAACGTCGCTTGCCAAGAAGTTTTTCCCTTGATAAAGAAGTGCGACCAAAGCGTCAGACATCAACCCCATACCGACAGCGGCGGGAACGGCTAACAAAAAGATTAAACGCAGGCCGTGATCGAGCAAACTGTTGTATCGAGTTAAGTCATTTTTAGCAAATGCGGCCGACAAACTGGGTAACAACACAGAACCTAACGCAACCCCCAAAAGCGCCGTCGGGAATTCCATCAAACGGTCTGCAAACGATAACCACGTCACCGACCCCGTCGTTAAACGAGAGGCAATGTTGGTGTTAATCAAAAGGGATAACTGAGCAACACCCACACCAAATAGGGCCGGCACCATCAATTTCAATACACGGCGCACTGCAAAGTCTTTAAAGGCAGCAACGGGATTGACGGGACGAGGCAAAAGGCCCAACTTCATCAAAGAAGGAATTTGAATGCCTAATTGCAAGACGCCACCGACACAGACAGCAAAAGCCAATGCAAAAATCGGGCGCTCTAAATAAGGCGTCACCAACAAGACACTCGTGATAAAGGCGATATTGAGTAAAACCGGCGTAAACGCGGGAATGGCAAAGTGCTTCCAAGTATTGAGCACCCCAGCACTCATTGCCACCAAACTCATGAAAAAGATATACGGAAACATCCAACGGGTCATTTCCGTTGCCAAGTCAAAGGCTTCGGGATTGGCTGCCAAGCCACCGGCGATTAACCAAACCAAAATCGGTGCAGCCAATACGCCCAAAATACTGACAATGACTAAAGCGGACGCTAAAAGCGAGAAAACACGACTCACAAAATCTTGGACTTCTTCGTGCGACTTATTGGCTTTGATGTCTGAGAGCATTGGCACGAAGGCTTGTTGAAAGGCGCCTTCGGCAAAAAGGCGACGCAACATATTGGGGATGCGGAAGGCAACGTAAAAAGCGTCGGTGGCAGCAGACGAACCAAAGTAACGTGCAATCAACATATCGCGAATCACCCCAGTGATGCGCGATAAAAGAGTTAATGACGACACGGTCGCCGCCGCTTTAATGAGACTCATTGAAAAAACAACTCAGAAAAATTCTTGATACTGCTCGAAATCTTAGCGGAAAATTGGGACTTTGACCGTTTCAAATGAAAACAAACGCAATTTAATTCATCTAAGAGCTTGAGAGGTTTGAAACTTTTTGGTATAGTTAAGCACTTTTCCAAGGGGTCGTTCTTCGTGGACGTTTAACTATGCCCGAGAGAACGCTCGAAAACTCATTGGAAAACAGAGAATTACCAGCCGCTTCCCTTTGCTGAAGCGTCCTTTTAAATGCTTAATGCCTTTGAAAGCGGCTGTCATTTAACAGCCGTAACTTTTTAATAAGGCAAGGAAAAACAATGGCTAATACCAAACAAGCTCGTAAGCGCGCTCGTCAAGCTGTTGCGCGCAATCAGCACCTTTCTGCTCAACGTTCTCAATACCGTACCGCCATCAAGGCCGTTCGCAAGTTGATCGTTGCTGGTGACAAGGCTGCTGCCGCTGAATCTTTCAAGTTGGCTCAAATCGTTATCGACACGATGGCCCGCAAGAACATTTTGCACGCAAACGCTGCTGCTCGTCATAAGAGCCGCTTGTCTGCTGCTATCAAGGCTATGGCCTAATTCAGCAAGTTTGCTAAAAGCACTGAAGGGATGGTTGAAAAACTGTCCCTTCTTTGTTTTTGTGCGTCTAGTTTCCCTCCCCGATGTAGCTTTCGACAAGTCTTTTCAAAAGTATCTCTTTTGAGCGGTGAGCGCCACTCAAACCCATGCACAATCACCCGCAAATGACCAATGGGTGAGTGTCATTGATTTGGATCGTTGTGACGGTTGTTCCGGTCACCCGATTCCGGCGTGCGTAAAGGCGTGTCAAGAGAAAAACCAAACGAAATTCCCCGAACCTCAAAAGCCGCTTAAACCTTATAGAAACAGCCGTAAAACCATCGATTTAAATCGATGTCATTAGGCGCAAATCCGAAGGATTTGTTAGATATTGCGTTTTAGAAAAATTTCATTCAGAAGTATTGAATTTGAATAGTGTGATTTGATAGAATCAATCCATGACCTTAAAAGCCTATCGATATCGA